>Ga0214473_10000469_pt1 | contig 56871 bp, 52 predicted proteins | sample RVTome_7_FD_203509 | JGI IMG/M metagenome (GOLD analysis project Ga0214473, IMG submission 203509) | Soil microbial communities from uranium-contaminated site in the Upper Colorado River Basin, Wyoming, United States - RVT98D197 | ecosystem: Environmental > Terrestrial > Soil > Contaminated >... | reverse complement strand
CAGTCCTGCTTGTAAAGTTCTACCCCGCGTTTCCGCCGCGCCTCCATTTGCTTTAAATCCCTCGTTCCTTTCATGCCTCTATTTTATCAGGAAATTGATGCAATGTCATCGCGCGGCTTAGTAAGTAACAACGATATCCAGGATATCGGAGCACTTGTGCAAAACCTTGGCTTAGGTTCTGGGGATACGGTATTTTTACTAGGGAATCCGTTACCTGATATAGCGATAGAAAGGGACATTGCAGCTCTTCGTGAACGGGGAGTGGATGTCCGTTATTAGCAAGTTTACCGTTGTGGGAGAAACAAGGAGCAACATCACAGGGTCATATTCCGCAGACTCACTTCTCAGCAATGTAATTTTAGCAGGTGATAGACATGAGCAATGATACGGAAGATACCGAGGATCATTCTCGAAAAAAAGGCATTATTGTAATGCTGGACGCGTTAGGTGTACGCAATTTATCAATTGAGGAATGCAATAATTTCCTTCAAAAGTGGCGTAAATTGATTGATAAAACTGGTGAAACAATTAAATTAACAGTTGATGCCCGTTACGCTGAGATTAATAAATCCTTCAAAGAGCAAAATCCTGATGCCCCAAATCCGTCAGCTATAGAGACGGATATTAGACCGGATTATATGACCTTCGGGGACACAATTATACTAATGTGGTATGCAAAATATGGAGTTAAACAATATATAATCCCTCTTTCATTTGTTCTTAGCCAGATTATTATTTCAGCACTTGAGGAAGGATTACCATTGCGGGGAGCTGTGTCGGAGGGTGAATTTATTGAAGCAGAGAATGAAGATCAATTTGGATCCACACATCGGACTGTAATTGGTCCAGCTGTTTCCGAAGCGGCGATTTGGCACGATAAGGCAAACTTGATCGGTGTTATTGCAGCACCGACGTTTGATTTAAGAGTCTCTCAACTAGAGCTGATGTTTAAGAAAGCTGGGCAACGAATACCTCCTCATTGGGTTCACTGTGAAATTCCAGATAAGGAAGGACATAAAACACCTAGATGGTCCGTAGGATGGCCAAATATGCACTGTAACGCAGAAAGCAATATAGATAATCGCAAATACGATTTACTGGAGTACTTGTCAAGGTGTCCCCATATCTACGATGACAGCAAAAAGTACAATAATACAATAGAATATTATGATAATTGTATAAACGAAGAAAAAACAAAGAAGCCGCCTGACGCAGCCTGACTGGAATACATCAGTGCCGGTTGCCTATTTATCTGAATGCTTCCCCCCATTTCCGAACTAAAGCCCCGAGAACGGCAATGCCGTTACACCGCCTCCAAGCGGAAGCGAAGGTTGAAGGTAATCCGTGTTTTGCTAACCTTGCCCCAAAATGTTGCCAGTATGCTATGGGACCCGCCATTTGTGTCCGCATTTCAGACAGGTCAGAAGGATGTCGTTACTGCCAACAGTTCCTGCCAGAAGCCCAAGTGGCCCGAGGAACACAGCTCCAAGAACACCGTCCAAAGTACCATATCCTCGCTTTCCCGAGATGATTTGAGTCGATCCGCACATCTTGCACTTGATCTGTTTTGAATCCTCGACAGCTGCAACTGGCTGACTTGGCTTTGATTCCGGAGAAGAATTCCGAAATACCTCGATGGCCATTTTGCGGTCTTTAAAATTCTTGCCGTTCAATGCTTCGAATGCCATTTGGCCGTCGATTTCGCTCGGCATAGCCACCATACCAAACCCCGGCAATTTCCCCTCCCCATTCACGACCCTGGCCATTGACACTGTCCCAAACAGTTCGAAAGCCCGGCGGAGTTCATCGGCAGTTACCTCATTAGAGAGGTTTCTCACATAGATAATCATGCCTTCGTCCGCACTGCAGTTTTCAAGGTCTTCACTGGTTGATTCTGTTTTACTAAGGGCAAATTTTTGCGCAGACATCCGTTGCTTAGCATCATCTAACCACTTCATGTCTAGCTGACAGTTATTTATTAATTCATCAGCGACCTCGCGTTTCGAATTTTCATCGGATTGAACCAAGCGTTCAAATAATTCCTCTAAACTAAGTAATTTGGAGTTAAGCTCACTAGTTAGTGGAGAGCCCCAATTAGCGGTTTTTTGGAGGGCTTTCTTCGTTTTAACATATTGATCAAATGCTTTCTTGTGTGCCGATGCAGAAGCAGAGCATTTGGTTCTAATTTGGTTAGATTTGTTCTTAAACTTTTTCTTCGCTTGTTTTTTGCCAAGGGGTTCTTGTGTCGGAATTCCCTCATCACTCAGTGCAGTACCACACGACTGACAGAATCTCGAGTCATCGGGAAGTTTGGTTCCACAACGCCGACAGTACATGATTTCATACCTCTTATATTGGTGCTGTCTGCTCCCTCCGCTTGCGCTTCAGTTGCCTCCAGATGCCACCGCTAATATGATATCATATTTATCGCCAATACCGCTCCCACCTTACCGAACTAAACCTCCCAGAACGGCAGCGCCATCACTCCAGCCCCAAGCGGAAGTTTGAACTCGCCCGGATGGATTACATAACCTCGACGAGCCCTGTCGCCAACATCATTCTGAAAAACCATGATCGATTTTGCCTTGCCGGGATTGGGGATCGAGTTGATCGTCACTTCAACGGGTATAAGCGGGGAATTTTCCATCAAATGAGAGGCATGAGGTCGGGGTGATTTGTCTGGAGCCAGGAGGAGACCAACGTCTGGAGATTATCGAGAAATTCAAGAATATCCCGTGCGTCGGTTGCGGTTATCTGCATTACCTCCCCGTCATACATCATCGCGTTTCGGGCTTTCCTGGCTCTATCCAGAAAAAGCAAGGCAGACGCAGCTTCGGCGCCCAGGATCTTGGCTGCCAGTTTAATGGTCCTTTCGTGATGACCGCCGCCGGAGCCAATCCGCATGCCCTCTGCCCTCAAAACAATCTCGCACCATACTCTTGCCGCATCGTAGGCCAGGGTGAACTGCACGGCAGGTGAGAGACCGGGCGTATGGGCATCCTTGCCAATCGTTTGGGCGGTTATGAATTTCTTCGAGATTTCATCCCGTGATGTCAATTCATTCTTCATTTAAAAAAGGGATTGTTATCTTTTCAAGTTTAACAGCGTCTCCAACAATGAATATTTTCGGCGAGCCCATGAGCGATGCGACAAAATGATTTCGCTCTTTAAACTTATTTTGCCATTCCTCGGGCGAATAAGCAATAATCTGAATATCCCGGCCAATTCGTTCCTCAACTTCCGCTATCGGCTCTGCCAGAGTCATCAGGCTGTGCTTGCCAATAACCATGAGATCGATGTCGCTAAGGGGGGTTTGTTCTGACGTGGAGAATGAACCGAAGACAAACGCGACGTCGATGTCGGGAAGTTTCCGAACAGCTTCAGACAGGATACGAAGCCCCCCAATTGATTTTTCAAGAAGCATCCGCAGCGGAGGAATCCAGGGATGATTTTTATTCAGAATAAAACGGTTTCCGAATAACCGAATTTCCTTTTCTATCGTTGTAAGAACTGTACCGAGGTCTTGAGGTGCGCAATGACCACTGCGAACGTTTTTGATGAGTCCTAAATTAGAGAGAATCTTCATGTTTCTGCGACAATCGCTTTGACTTCTGCCTGTCAATTTCTCAAGATCACGAGATCCAAGCCATTCATCCGGATTCTGAAGGAAACACCAGAGAACGTCGACACGAGTACCCGATCCAAAAAGCCAGTCGATCTCCCTTTCACTCGTCTCAATTGGAGCAGGCAGGCCATTGTTGCTTGAGGTCAATTCGATATCTATTGGTCTTGTTTTGCTACCTTTTGAACTCATTATACGCTCACTATAACACAATTTGAGGTCAAGTCAACGATATTTAAACTGATCCGGTGGTTCCCCCCTTGCCATCCTAAACCTCCGAAAACGGCAGCGCCGTTACGCCGCTGCCAAGCGGAAGTCTTACATCCCCCGGATGGATTACATAACCTCGACGAGCCCTGTCTCCAATGTCATTCTGAAAAACCTTGATCGATTTTGCCCTGGCGGGATTGGGGGTCGAGTTGATCGTCACTTCAACGGGTATGAGCGTCTGGCCGGTGTCGACGATGATGTCGATCTCCATGCCTGTTGACGTTCTCCAGAAATAGAGGTTCGGGTTTTCGCCGCGACCGACCAATGTCTTGAAAATTTCCGAAAGTACGGCGGTCTCGAAAATCGCGCCCCCCATCGGACCCATGGCGGCATGTTCAGGGTCCTTCAATCCAGCAAGCCAGCATAATGTCCCGACATCGGTGAAATAAATTTTCGGCATTTTAACCAGTCGTTTGCCGACATTCGCGAAGTACGGGCGGAGTATTATAATCTGGAAAGTCGCCTCAAGAATCGACAGCCATTCTTTTACGGTGTTGACCGTGATCCCCAGATCCCTCGCAATCCCGCTCATATTGAGCAGTTGTCCGCTCCTCGATGCCAGAACACGCAGAAAAATCTGAAATTGTCCCAAATCCCCAACCTGCCTTAGGGAGCGCAGGTCCCGTTCGAGATATGTCTGCACATAGCTTGCATGCCAGAGGTAATAATCCCGGCTGGGATTTGCTGCCAGCTCAGGATATCCACCTCTGATAAAGCTGGACCAAAGTTCTTTCGATGAAATTTTACCGGGAGTGTCCGCATGTTTCGTCTTCCCTTCCCATGGCAGGGGTTTCATTGGCAAACCTGACATCTCTCTATTTGAAAGTGGCATCAGGCGCAGCATTGCGGCACGTCCCGCAAGCGACTCGGTCACCCGCTCCGCCAGCAGCAGATTCTGCGAGCCGGTCAGAATAAACTGCCCGTGCCTATCGCGGTTTTTGTCGATTTCCTCTTTTATGTATGGGAGAAGATTCGCAGCGTGCTGGACCTCGTCGAATATGACGGGCGGCGGATGCATTTCGAGGAAACCGCGCGGGTCCGCAGTCGCGGAAGCCCGGATGTCCGGCGGTTCCATCGAAACGTATTCGAATTTATCGCTGAATATAGTTTTCAGGAGCGTCGTTTTTCCGGCCTGACGTGGTCCGGTGAGCACCGCGGCGGGGAACTCTCTGACAGCACGTTTGATGACCGGCTCAAGCGTCCGATGGATATATTTATTTTTCATATACCGCCTCCATACGTGTAATTATGCATTTAGAATGCAAAATTGCAAGGTTTTTTTACCGAACGGACTGGAAAGTCCGTGCGACTCGGTCACGGACTAGAAAGTCCGTGTTACAGTATGCAACTTTAGACTCGATTAAAACGATTCTAATTTGACTGGATCCGATTAAGCCGGGCGTTTTGCGTTTGCCCGGCATGGCTCATAGCTGTCACTGCGGGCAACCGTAACATGACAGCAGGAACGGGGCAGACGGACCCGGTCGAACGCGGCCTGAGTGTAATCGTTCATGGAATTTATTTCCCGATATCCATTTCTGGCACGGCTGTTCAAGCAGACGGACGCCATCTTTCCCCTGATGACCGTCGTTTCGATCGTTATGATGGTCATCCCGTTCCCGCCGTTCTTCCTGGACGTCGCGATCGCGATCACCCTCGCCGCCGGCCTGGTTACACTGCTCCTCGCTCTCTCCATCAACGACCCGCTCGAATTTTCGGTATTCCCGACCTGGATCCTCATCTCGACCGTCTTCTTCCTTGGGCTGAACATCTCGACAACGAGGTCCATCCTCTCGATCGCCAACGGCGGTCATATCATAGAAACGTTCGGCACGGTTGTGATACAGGGCAACTATGTGGTCGGGGCGGTTATTTTCATAATCATAGTCACGGTTAACTTTGTAGTCATTGCAAACGGAACCACTCGTATCGGCGAAGTCGCGGCGCGGTTCACATTGGACGCGATGCCCGGCAAGCAGATGTCCATCGATGCCGACCTCACAAACGGCCTTATCAACGAGGAACAGGCGCGCGAGAGGAGAAGAAAACTCGAACAGGAAACCGACTACTACGGAGCTATGGACGGCGCTGCGCGTTTCGTAAAGGGCTACGCGATAGTCGGAATTATAATAACACTGGTCAACATTGGCGCAGGATTTATCATCGGCATGGCGCAGATGGGCATGAGCGCGACAGAGGCTCTGCAAACATATACAAAACTGACCATCGGCGACGGCCTCGTGGCGCAGCTTCCGGCTCTTTTAATCAGTGTCGCTACCGGCATTATGGTGACCAACGCCGCCAGCGATAAAAATGTCAGCACCACCGTTATTCAGCAGATGTCGAATCGTCCGAGGGCAATCAAAATGGCAGCGGGAGTAATGGCGCTTCTCGCGTTCATTCCCGGCATGCCGAAACTGCTTCTGTTTCCGATGGCCGCGGTTATTTACATACTTGGCAACTCGGTTGAAAGCTCGCGCTCGCGCGCGAAGGCCGATGAGGAAGCGAAGGCGGCGAGAGAGGTCGCGGTACCGTCCAAGGAGACACCCGAAGCGGTGCTCAAGATGCTCGGCGTTGATCCGATGCAGATCGAGATCGGCTTCTCGCTCGTCCCGCTTGTCGACACGCACGCGGACGGCGACCTGCTCGACCGAATAACCGTCATACGTAAACAGATCGCGAACGAGCTCGGAATAGTCATCCCGCCGATACGTATCCGCGACAACATCCAGCTAAAACCGAGCGAATATGTCGTGAAAATCAGGGGCAACAAGGTCGCGTCCAATGAGCTTATGACAGACCGGCTTCTTGCCATAAATCCGGGAACTGCCGACGAGGAGCTTCTGGGAATTGAAACGAGGGAGCCTGCGTACGGATTCCCGGCGTACTGGATCTCCGAGGATGATCGTCCGCGCGCGGAAGCTCTTGGGTACACAATTGTCGACTCGACAAGCGTGCTCGCGACACATCTGACCGAAATCATACGTTCTCATGCGGACGAATTCCTCGACAGGCAGAACCTCCAGGCGCTGGTCGACCGCCTGAAAGAGGATTATCCGGTTGTCGTCGATGAGCTATTGCCCGATACACTCGGCCTGGGCGACATCCTCCGCGTCTGCCGCAACCTGCTGTCGGAGCGTATTTCCATTCGCGACCTGGCGAGCATTTTTGAGACCATCGCGGATCATGTCGGGCTGACGAAGGACCCCGACCTGATAACCGAATATGTCCGCGCGGCGCTTTCAAGGACCATTACGACGAAAATTATGAGTCCCGGGGGCGAAGTAAAGGTGATTACACTGGCGCCGACACTCGAAAGTCTGATAGAATCCAACCTCAGGCAGACCGCAGCCGGACAGTACCCGGTCCTGGCCCCTGACGTATACCAGAGGTTCATCGAAAACCTGGCAAGGCTGACGGGCCGCGTTCGCGAGCGCGGTTACAAGCCGGTACTGCTGGTCGGACCCAAAGTACGCTTACCCCTTGCGAGGCTGGTCGGGCAATCGATCAAAGATCTTTCTGTGGTCAGCTATGCCGAGGTCGTGCCTGACGTTAAAATCGAAAGCATCGGAATCCTGGAGCTGAACGCCGATGGTAATGCGGATCAAAAGGTATGAGGCCGAAGAGAAGGACCTCCCCAAGGTTATCCGCCAGATAAAGCGGGACCTCGGCGAGAACGCCGTCGTAAAAACGCGCCGATACAAAAAAGGCGGCGTGCTCGGCCTTGGCGGAAAGCCGATGGTGGAAGTTTACGCGGGTGTCGAAAGGGACCTGACCTCCGAAGCCCGCGACATGGCGAAAGATCCGCCGATTTCAAAAACCGAGCTCCTCGACCGTCTCCTCCCGCGCTCATCCAACGGTTTGAACAACCAGCATGCGAATAACCATACGCAACCGGTAATTTACCAGCCCCCGGGATCGTCCCCTTATATCAGCCAGCAGCAGTCCCAGACGCAGACCGCTGTCGAGAACATGTCGACATCGCAGGTCCATTTCGAGCTGCAGAAACTCGCCAAAGATATCGCCGACATTCGTAAATCGCTCGCGACCGGGACGAAGCCCGCCGATGTCGCGTCGGATGAAACCAGGCGCTTTCCGAGATGGCTTGAGCATCTCAAGGACAAATTGATCGCGAACGAGGCAAGTCCCGATATCGTCGGTCAAATGATGGAGGAAACCCTCAAAGCGTCCGACCCTGCCGCGCTCAGCGATTTTGAAACAGCTCTTTCGACATTTCAGCGGACAATTTCGACAAGCATCGAGGCGAGGGGCAGTCTGAAGGGTCAGCAGTCGCCGAGGATTTTATCATTGGCGGGACCTACCGGTGTCGGAAAAACCACTACGCTCGCTAAACTTGCTGCTACCGCGAACCTGCTCGACAAACTGAAGGTGGGGTTGATTTCCGCCGACACGTACAGGATCGCGGCCATCGATCAACTGAAAACATTCGCCGGGATACTCGATATTCCCATTAAGGTCGTCTTTTCGCCCGCCGAACTTCGCGAGGCCATGAAGGAGTTCAGTGATTGCGACAAGATATTCATCGACACAGCGGGACGTAGTCCCAACAACGACGATCGGATCGAGGAATTGAGGGAGCTGGTCGGATCGGACGAGGAAATCCACTGCCATCTTGTCATCAGCGCGACCACCCGTCCCCGAGACATGCAGCTTATCTGCGACAGATTCCGTCACGCTGGATTCTCCAGGTTTATCATCACGAAAATCGACGAGACATGCACACTGGGTCCGGCTCTGAGCATGATGTACAGGGAGGGGCTTCCCGCAAGTTATCTCACGAACGGGCAGAGCGTTCCGGACGATATTATCCTCGGCGAAGAATCGGACCTTCTGAGCCTGGTTATTCGTCGAAGCATGACCTGAATAACGCGGTGATACATTATGAATTGGGAATACAAATTACTTGAACCGCTCGATTACGGGCACCCCGGTGCTGGGGCGCGATTCGTCAGCCTTGAGGAGGAATTGGCGGCGTTGTCCAAGGACGGCTGGGAGGTTATTCAAATGGTCCCCGGCATGATGCGGGGGCGGATAATCCCCGGCGGCAAAGATACCGACCAGGTAAATTTGACAACGGTCGGTCTGGTTGTCCTTTTAAGGCGTCAAAAGGGGTGAGGAAATGTCCATTACCTACGATCCCGACAAATGGACCAATCCGCTCAGGGCTAATGACCATGACGAGTATCCGAGGAAATCAAAAGCCCCGGTGATTGTCTCCATCGACGAGACCCGGTATTTCAAAGTCAGGAGTAAACCGGTCGACGATCTAAAGTTCAAACGGATTCTGGCGACCGGCAACCTTGTCGAGCAGCCGCGAACAAATGCGGCGGAAATAGAATCGGAAGAGGATTGATATTGAATTCATGGCGCGCGACCAGGCTGAAAATCTGAGACGTCTAGTCGAGAGTACGTATACGAAACTCCCGCCACACAAGGCGCGGCGCATCGCGTTTCTCTCGGGCAAGGGCGGTGTGGGCAAGACCAGCCTCGCGGTCAATATCGCGCTCGCGCTTTCGCGCATGGGTCATAAGACGATCCTGATCGATTGCGACCTCGGTCTCGCTAACGCGGAAATTCTTCTCGGTGTGCAGCCGGATGTTACCCTCGATAACCTTCTTGTCGCGAAAGAGGACATCAAAAAAGCGCTTCTGGTGATGCCGTCGGGACTCTGGGTCCTTCCCGGAGCCGGGACCACGCTTCCAAGGCAGGCACTCGATACCGGGCAACTTGGACGCGTTCTGAACCAGCTCGATGATATGGCAGAATTTGTGTTAATGGATGGGGGCGCGGGGATCGATGAGGGCGTTCAGTATGTCGCTGGTCTATCGGACGAGATCTTAATCATCGCCTCGCCCGATTCATCGTCGACATTGAACGCGTACCGGCTTATAAAAGTCCTGCACGAAAAATACCCGCACATCCCGATGCGGATAGTCATAAATCGCGCGCGAAACGATTACGGAGCGAATCGCACCGCGGAGAGGCTCAACAGCGCGATAAGTAAATTCCTCGGCGGCGACGCGCAATTTGTCGGATGGGTGCCGTCGGACCCCATTGTCGAGCAGGCTGCTTTGGAGCGACGTCCGTTTGTGGAAAAATATCCGGGAAGCATGCCGTCGAGGGCTGTCGTGGCTCTCGCGCACAAACTTCTGACCCCCCCGCCGGGTCCATCGAGAGCGGCGTGAGTTAAATTTTCACTTTCAATTTATGAGCGTAGTCGTAGGATATCGGTTTTCCTTGCTTAGTCTCAGTATATGCTGGTTCCTTATGAGATAAATCGGAAATATCCTTGGCGGTATAATTCTTAAAATGCCGCTTAACTGCCTTTAAAACCTTTTGCGCTGACTTTGGCAATGAACCTAAATCAGGTTTTTGGTGAGCAATAATCTTCTCACCCGGAAATCGTCCAACCATTGTTTCCTGAATGTCAATGAGGTCGTTGAGTTTCATTTCAGCCAGATAGTACTGATAATCATCTGGCGCGGGACCATGGGGTAAATGAGCATATCTCGTTCCCGAAATCGAAACAGTTGTTAGAGCATAATGGAGAAAATCAGCATAGAAGAGCAGCTTCATTAATTTTGTCTTAATTACTCCCCCGGATTGAGCGAAGAATAAAACCATTTGTTCGAAGATCTCTTCCGAAAATCTCATATTCCCTGTTTCTATACCGGGTTCGACTTTCTCCTGAGGCGAAATTAGTCCATTCGAATTGTATTTACCCATTTTTCCCATTCCTTCCAATTTTTGTTCAATCTGTAAACGCATCCTGTTGGGCAATCTGGATTTATTCTGCTCAAAAACACTCTTGAAATTCTCTGGATCACACAACATTTTCAGCATCAAGTTGTGGGCATCGTCGGGAAGACTGCCGACTTCGTACCGATGGATAGTAATGGTCCCCCAACCAAGAAGTGCGGCTAGACTTCTCTGGCTAAGACCATATTTTTCGCGCAGACTTTCTATTTCTTTCGGGAAGATTATATTATGTCTTTGCCTATAAACAGAATAGGCTTTTTCGAACAGGATTTGTTCCAATTCCCGATCATAACATTCATTACTACAATCATTACAGATTCGGACTTTTGTAGTAATCTCGATAGAATCGCCTTTCACTTCAAGTGCAAGCGTACGAGTCACAACCTTGCTATCCACCCGACAATCGCAATGTCCGCAATAAAATTTCTTCATGGTTGAATCCTGTTTATCTTCAAACGGAAAATCCATTTTATGTTCCGCTGAGTGAAATGAAATGACTTTAGCTTTATCGTCAAGTTTCAGCTTGATATAGATGAGCTCCTTTTCATTCCAGTAGCCGAAAATCCAGACATCTCCTTCCGCATCTCTGTCAGGTTCCGGACCCGACGAATAATTCCTGACAGTCAGATTCATAATGATTTCTTCAATTTCGTATAAGAATATTCCCGTACACAATATCTCGTTACGATTTTTATCCGTTGGTATAATTTGCAGTCCTTCATTTCGGGATTTTTTCTTGAATAATTCTAAGAAAGAGAAGATACAATTTTTCATAAGGTTTACTCCTTGGCTCCTACAACCAATTCATAGAAAACCTCAAACCATCTTCTCCTTAACCTGTAGTTATGCTATCACATGATAGCACTTTTGTCAATCCCCAATCCCAAATTTATCTCGGTACCGCTATCTTTCCCACAATACGAGCAATTATCTCATCCGGACGTATCCCCTCTATCTCCGCCTCCGGCCTCAATAACAACCTGTGACGCAGGGTCGGGTAGGCCAGCTCCTGCACATCGTCCGGCACCACGAAATCCCGTCCCGCACATGCCGCAAGCGTTTTCGATGTCAGCAAAAGCGCGATCGCCGCCCTCGGACTCGCCCCAAGCAGCAGGTCATCCTCCTCCCTCGACGATCGCGCGATCTCGTTTATGTATTCAATTATCGCTTCGTCAACTTTCACTTTCTGTATCTCCATGCGAGCCTGCGCTATATCGTCCTTTGTGGCGACAGCCTGTATCCCGACATTCTCAAGCTCCCTCGACTGGAACCCGTGATGGTATCGCTTCAACAGCTCCAGCTCTTCATATTTGTCGGGATATCCGACGAGCAGCTTGAATGTGAAGCGGTCGAGCTGCGCTTCGGGTAGGGGATATGTGCCCTCGTATTCGATCGGATTCTGTGTCGCGAGCACGGTGAAAATTTTCGACAGGGAGTGATTCTCCCCCTCGATGGAAACCTGACGTTCCTCCATCGCCTCTAAAAGCGCGGCCTGCGTTTTCGGCGGAGTGCGGTTGATCTCGTCGGCAAGGCAGATCTCTGTGAATATGGGACCCTTTTTCAGGCGAAACTCTCCGCGCTGGGGATCGTAGAGGGTTGTGCCGATCACGTCGGACGGCATCAGGTCGGGGGTGAATTGGATCCGCACGAAGTCCGCGTGGAGGGTCATCGCGAGGGTGCGTCCCATGAGGGTTTTGGCGAGTCCGGGGACGCCTTCCATCAGGACATGTCCCCCGGTCAGCACCGCGATTATCAGGTCCCGGACAACCTCTTCCTGCCCGACGACGGCTTTCGCCATCTCGACGGAGATTTTATCCATCAATTCCTTTGCTGTTGGCATGGCCGGATTGTAGCATTTTCACAGAATGGATTTAACGTCGGCGGGGCTTGAGTATGATATAATTATGCCGATCCGCAGGAACACGAACACGGGCAGGCCGACGGGGTCGGAGGATTTCGTGAAGAGGCTGGAGGGGATGTTGGGTCGACGTCTGACGCGCCAAAGTCCGGGGAGGAAACGTAAACAGTGCGATTAGTGAGGAAATACATAACCTGTCCCTGTATTTAGATCTCGTCGGCAAGGCAGATCTCGGTGAATATGGGACCCTTCTTCAGGCGAAACTCCCCGCGCTGGGGATCGTAAAGGGTTGTGCCGATCACGTCCGACGGCATCAGGTCGGGGGTGAATTGGATCCGCACGAAGTCCGCGTGGAGTGTCATCGCGAGGGTGCGTCCCATGAGGGTTTTCGCGAGTCCCGGGACGCCTTCCATCAGGACATGTCCACCGGTCAGCACCGCGATTATCAGGTCCCTGACAACCTCTTCCTGCCCGACGACGGCCTTTGCCATCTCGACGGAAATTTTATCCATCAATTCCTTTGCTGTAGGCATGGCCGGATTGTAGCATTTTCAACGAATGGATTTAATATCGAATATTGGCGGGACTGAGCGATTTTCCGACGTGCACGGCATTCCCGATCCGGTCCTCTCGCCGGATCGCGGGTTCGAGGAGACGTTCGGCATCGATGACTGGAGCGGATGGTTGGAGGAAGGCCTTGATAGTGATATAATTATGTCGATCCGCAGGAACACGAACACGGGATGGCCGACAGGGTCGGAGGATTTCGTGAAGAGGCTGGAAGGGATGTTGGGTTGACGTCTCCTCCGCCAGAGTCCGGGGAGGAAGCGTAAGCAGTGCGAGTAATGGAGAAATACATAACCTGTCCCTGTATTAATCCCTGTATTAACAGGCCATATGAGGCAATCGGTCTTATTCGCAGCCTGCGTTGGGTTTGTGATATGGGCGGCAGTAAGGGGAATGCATGAAGACAACGATTACAAAACGAACTAGGCGATGAGATGAAAAGACTACCGATGATGACGGTATCTGTGGCGTTGCTTTTAGTGGCAGCGCTAGTAGGTTGCCCAGGGAAAGCAATAGTGAAGGCGCAGCCCGCAAATCAAGAATCAAAGACGGGGGAATCGGTTGACAGTGGAGATGATTCTACCGGGGGAGCCGTACAAATGGCCGCGATTCCCAACGGATACACATTTGGGGCTGTCAGCATTGGCGTTGTCAGCTTTCTGCGGAAGGCGGATAAGATCTTGGTGGGTTTGGCTTTTCGACGCATCAGTGAGGGTTGGTATCCTGAGGAAATAGCGCTGAACATTACGGATGCCCGAGGCAACCAGTATGGCGCGTGTTATGCACTCTATTCCTTGACGGGATACGGCGGGTCGCCTCTTCCGCCAGTTGGCTTGACCTGGGCAGCGGAATCGCCGATAGAGATCAGCATACCTGAGATAGCTCCCATCTCTAAGTTCGAGATAGCTCTAGGTAGGGTGACTGTGCCTGACAAGTTGCGTGGGAGCGTTTGCGAGAAGTTCGATCTTGACTGGAGGAATCTGGCTGATTTTCCCGACCTGGACTTCGAGATGAAGCCCGAGCAAGTGCTTACCGGGAGAGAGATCACAATGAACGAGGATGTGTCCATGTGGCTGGGAGAACCTGCAGTGCAGTATGAGGCGGACGAGAAGCTCATCTACGTGGACGTTCCCGTGACAGTTGAGAACCGCGATTATAACCCCCGCTCCACGACTGAGGAGTTCATGTTCGAACTTCAGGTTAGCAGCGGCAGGTTACTCCGCCCATACGATTCCTGGCTAGGGGAAAGGGAAGCTGCCGCACTTTCAAAGGAAACCTCCCCATACAGCTTCACAATACATGCGAACGAAGATGAACAGCCACGAATAGTCTTGGTGTACGAAATCGAGCCCCTGGGCCCCATTGGCGCCAATTTTCAGTTTTACGGATTTCTCCCAATCCCGGGTGTCCAAAGCGTTGAGGAGCCACCGATCACGCATCCTACGGTGGCTGGGAAGATCGCTTTTGTATCTGATAATCAAGGCAATAAAGAGATTTGTGTTATGGACATTAGAACCCGAAGTCTAGTGAACCTGACGAATCATCCTGCAGGCGACTACAGCCCTGTGTGGTCTCCGGACGGGTCGAAACTGGCCTTTGTTTCAGATCGAGATGGCACGAAAAAAATCTACATCATGGACAGCGATGGCGAGAACTTTCGACCACTTGTCGAGGGAGAGAACCCGGAGTGGTTTCCCCAAGGAACTCGACTTGCTTTTGCACGGCCTTGGCCTGTTAGTGAATACGGTGGCCCAGGCGGACAGATGTTCATCATAGACGCTAACGGGCAAAATGAGAAACGGATAGCAGAACACACCGGTTTCTGGGCAGGAGGCCCAACCGTTTCTCCAGATGGAACGCGTATAGCCTATGCGTTTGGAGCAGGGTTTGGAGGCCGTATTGAGATTGTAGATCTCGAGGGGAACAACTTGTCCAGCTTGCTCGTTGACATGGTGTCAGATCCATCTTTCTCTCCAGACGGCGTCAGTATTGCGGCCCATTGCCCTCCTGACGATGGCATAGTGGTGGCGAGCTTGCTAGATGGAAGCGTCAGCAAGATTACCTCTTTTGGCCGTTACCCGTCCTGGTCCAAAGACGGAAACTGGATCGTCTTTGACTGCGGGGGCGACATATTTATCACAGATCGCAGAGGAAGCACTGTTGAGAAGATTGTGGAGAGGGGAACGGAGGTTAACCTGGATGCTTCTTGGATCGAGGCGGAGTAGGATCGAGCGCCCCGTGCCACCCGGGTGCCTCCCACAAACGGGGCGCCGAGCACAGACTGAGTGAGATCCAATTCAGTATGTCTGTGCCTGACGGTTGCCAGCTCGAAACCGCCTAAAACGCACCCACAAAGAGGACGCAGATGGCGAATAAAGAGGAATTTCAGCTCACAACTCAAGAGAAAGGGCATTACGTTATTGAGGCGTATGGGATATTCACGCCCACCCTATGCAACATTAGTAACCGTCGAGCTTTGACGAATAACTACTTCATCGCTATTAACTCAATACTTGCCTCGGCCCTGGCCATTCTATTGAGGGTTGCTGAGAATGAGGATATGTGTGAGTCCCTCTGGCGTATTTTAAGCATCATATTTTTCTGCATTGCAGCGGGGTATGTCTGCATCTGTTGGTCGGGCATCTTGAAGGCCTACGAGCAGATCATTCTGGCGAAATTGAAAGTACTTCAAGAAATGGAAGTGGAGCTGCCCATGAAACCGGTAACTCGAGAGATGAAGCTGAGAGCAGAAGAGACAAAGCCCCGTGAGCTCATCAAGAGTGAAAGACAGATTCCTAAAGCGTTTTTCTGTTTGTACCTTGGGATCACGGTGTTGGCGATTCTACAGATGTTGCTTAATTGACAGGGTGAATGTCGCGCCCAAGAGATCTCCAAGATAGGTGCGGATGAATTACATTTCAATGCCCTTGCGGTTCGACATGGTGCGGCCGTTGCTCAACAAATACAGGGACAGGTTAAGTATTTCTCCGTCTATATACAGGGACAGGTAATATATTTCCGCATGGACGCGGTCTGCTCGATCCCGAACGAGCTCCAGCCCGGGATTCCCGTACGTCACCCCGTGACGAACGAGCCGGTGTCCCAGATTTTCCATGCGTCGTCCTGCTTCTTCAGCAGAAAAATTACCACCAGCGCCTCGTCCTCCTCCACATTAAAGGGTGGAGGGACTTCTTCCTCGTAAAGGACGCCGTAATATTCAACCTCCACCTGCGCTATGCCGTCCGTCTCCCCGATGAGCTTGATGCTCTTTATCTCGGCAGTGAAATTGTAGGTCTCGAACGCTTCCTTCGCGGCCTGGATCTCGGCGTCGACCGGAATGCTCACGGAATCCGCGTGATATAGCCCGTGGAAAGCATCCATGTCTTCATCCATGAGGGTTTGGAAAATCTCATGAACCAGGATTGAGATTGGGTCATCGTCCGGAAGTTCCACAGGTTCGACAGCGTCGGTGGATTCGACAGTTTCCTGAGGCTCAGTCGTGTCGATGACCTCGCTGTCCTGCGCGAACACCGGAGAAATCAGCAGCAATATTAATAATAAGACAATCAGAATTATCGCCAATGATATTTGTTTCATATTATGATCTCCCGACCAGTCCCGGCTGTGTCATCCGGGATGATAATAAAAATCCCCGACTCATTGTATCGCCGGGGATTAATAAGATTCAAGGTCTTTTGTTTACAGTTTTGGTCTTTTCAATCTCCGCTTAATCTCTCCAGGCGCTCTTTCGGGGTTACGATTGACGAAACCCTGACGCCGAAATTCTCGTCTATGACCACGACCTCGCCTTTCGCGAACAATTTCCCGTTCACCAGCAGATCGACAGCCTCGCCGGCGAGCTTATCAAGCTCGACAAGGCTTCCCGGAGTCAGCGCGAGAATGTCCTTGACCGACAGGTGTTTGCGGCCAAGTTCGACCGTGATGTTCAACGGCACATCTAGAATCAGGTCTATCCCTTTCGTCTCGCCGACAGCGTGACGTGGTTCCAGGTTTTCGAATATCGCCACTTGCGCGGTTTGCGCGGCGATCTCTTGCGCCCTGGTGATTTGTTTGTCGGGTTCGGCTAGTTTTCGTTTCATTTGTACATCTGCAGGTGCGGACTGCACCTCCACCTCCGCGGAAATCTCGGGATGCTTATCCACTAAAGTGCTTAGATTGGCATCTGACAGTATCAGCATCATTTCGCCATGCATATCGTCGATCGTAACAGGCAGCTTTGTCAGCCATGCATTCGATGCCGGGGACAGACCGGTCTCGGAGGCGATATTTTCCGCGATCGCGTTCTCAATGAATTTGACGTCGCCGTGGGCAACGCGGTCGATCCGGAATTCCTCCGACAGCGCTGTGCTGAATGCCCCGAGGATATTGTTCATCGCTTCGACCATCGCCGAGAGGAGCGCCTCGCTCAGCTCTTCGGCGCCCTCCTGACCCATCATCTTCTGCGAAATGTCGAGTGCGAGATTATTGCTGATCGCGATGATCCAGGGCTCTTTGCACAGCGTTTTAATATTGAAATGGCAGACAGAATATTGGCCGCCGATTAAATTGGCGATAGAGGCAAGATCATTTGAAGACGAATTTTCTGCGCCGACAGAAACTTTCTGGGCGCTGACAAGGACCGTAACAATGTTCTCGATGGAGCGGACGAGTCCGGCCGCGATTCTTGAAAGCACGTCCAAACGAGCCTGCGCGGTACGTACGTCACCCTCGGAGCCTTCGGACATCAGCTTGTCGATTTCATCCTGTGATAGCGCCATGGTTTATTCCTCGTAGAAATCCATAATTTCAATACCCTTGTAACGTCCAATCTTACCGGGCCTCGCAAGGAAATGCGGGTATGGGTCATCGCCGACATATACTTTGAAAAGATCGTCCAATCTGGTGGGAAGACGTATTATATCGCCGGGCTCCAAGCTGATGATATCTTTCACTGTCAGGTCGACTCCGCCTAACTCGGCGCTAATCTCCAGTTTGGTCGTTCCCAGGTTCTGGACGAAAACTTCGGTACGCTGCAGGATCTCGGCAGGGCTTTCCTTCGCGCGCCTGAAAAATCTTTCCGTCGACAGTTCAGCCAGGATCGGTTCGAGGAGCATGTGCGGAAGGCAGAGCCCGACCATCCCGCGGCTTTCCTCGATTCGCATTTCTAGGGATATGAACAGTGTCATGTCGCTGGGCGGCACGATCTGCGTGAACTGCGGATTATATTCGATCGCCTCGAGGCGCGGGTTGGTCTGGATAAGCTCGCCCATGGCGGTCTTCAGAACCCTCAGCGCGTCGCCGACCACGTTCACGATTAGCGCTTCTTCGATCTCGGTGAGCTCCCTGACCTGCGTCGTGCCGCTCCCGATCCCTCCGACCATCCGCTCGATTACGGCGAAGGCCACAGGCGGGGAGATGTCCATGATCGCGTTGCCCTCAAGCGGCTCCATCGATATTACCGCTATCACCGAGGGTGAGAAAGTGGATTTTATGAATTCCTCGTATGGGAGCTGATCCAGGGAGACAACCTCGACCGAAACGAGACTTCTCAGCTTGCCTGACAGGAACGTGGACCAGCTTCGCGCGAAAGCCTCCATTATCATATTGATGGTGCGTATCTGGTCTTTCGAAAACTTGTCAGGGCGGCGGAAGTCGTATTCCTTTATCCTGCGCGTACCTTTTACGGGCTGCACGCCCTCCGGAATGTCCTGCACATCCAGTGCGGACAACAGAGCATCGATTTCTTCCTGTGAAAGAATTTCCGCCATAGCATTTAGAAACGCGCACAATGCACGCACGGTCGGATTTTAAATCCGCTTAACTATTATATCGTCAAATCCAGGGTTTACCACAGGATTTATTGCCGGAACTTCACGTTTACTGCGCGACGAAAGTATGAAAATAAACGCCTATTACGGTCCCGGATTCGAGGCATTCGTTTATTTCCTTGGTCAACTCCCTCGCCAGACGCTCGTGCCCCTCCGGCGTGCTGATTTCATTATAATCCTGGTTACTCATCACCGTTGCAGCTATCCCGGTAATTCTTGGCAGTTTCTCCGCCAACTCTTCTACTACCGCCTCATCGCTGACTTCCAGGTCAAAACCGTACTTGAGGTACATGAAGTTGTACTCATCGGAAGCGGTAAGATTAACGACGTTGGATTCGAACTCGGTGAAATAAATGTTGGTTTCCGTCGGTTCCTCGGTAGAGACATTCTCAGCGGCTTCCCCTTCCGCTGCGGCTGGTTTCATCCCTAACATATAAAATATGGCTCCGCCGCCGCCAAGAAGGAGCACGGCAAGAATGATTCCGATTATCATTCCCATCTTCGCCTTTTTTTTGGGCGCTTTAATAATGGGCGATTCCTGGACTTCTTCCTGTGGTTCTTCCCTGGTTTTACTATTGTTATCTTTTGCCATGGCATATTCCTCAACACGTTCTGAAAAATTCTTGTGATTTTTGTTTAAATCGAATCGTCCTAAGGACCCGTGTTTCCGGTTCCCGGTTCTTCCGGCACGGTGCTCACGGTATTTTCGAAATTTGGCAACTCGACTATGCCGTCCGATTCAGGGCTCTCAAGGAAATTCAACGCGTCCTGCCTTCGATCGGGCTCCGAATCTGACTCGGATCGCAAAATGATGACATCAACCCTGCGATTTTTGGCCCTGTTTTCGAGTGTTGTATTCGGGACCATCGGGTGGTAAAAGGCGTAGCCGGCGGCGCTCAGACGGTCAGGCGCGACACCGTTCACCTCGATGAAATAATGAATGATCGCGTTTGCCCTCGCGGTGGAAAGCTCCCAGTTGGACGGAAACTGAGGTGTATGGATCGGAGTCGGATCCGTGTGTCCTTCAACTCTCACATTATTATCAATGACAACGAGCTGCTCGCTGATAATGTCGAGAATAGGTTTTATTTCGGGCTTAATGTCCGCCTTCCCGACATCGAAGAGCGCCGTATCGGTGAAACTGACCACCAGACCCCGCTCATCGAGTAAGGTCTTGACCGAATCCTGCAGGTTTTCCTCTTCGATATTGCTTTCGATCTCATTCTGGATAGCCTTCATGCGTTGCATGCTGGCCGTGGGATTTTCAGAAATCATACTTTCGGGGATATCGCCGAGGTTGAGGACCATCGGACCGCCCGACAAAACCCCGAGCGCTCCCTGCATCTCTACAATTACGTCCTTGAACTTTACGACATCAATCGTTGAAAAGCTGAAAAACAGGACAAAGAAACAAAGAATGAGTGTCATTATGTCACCGTAGGTGACTACCCATCCCGGGGCTCCTATTATCCCTTCCGGTTTGCTGTTCTTATTGCCGATCACGTCGTCAATCCCCTTCTATTTTTGCCACGTTGTGTCTCCGCATGTTCGGCGGGAAGAACGCTTTAAGCTTTTCCTGCACGATCCTCGGGTTTTCTCCGCTCTGGATCGAGATTACGCCTTCAACTATTACCTGGCGAATCAGGACCTCTTCCTGGCTCCTGACAGACAGTTTTTTTGCGATGGGCAGAACCACGAAATTGGCAAGAAGGGCGCCGTAAAATGTGGTTATCAAGGCTGTAGCCATGCCTGCGCCGATTGCTGACGGGTCATCAAGACTGGACAGCATGGCGATCAACCCTATCAGGGTCCCGATCATGCCAAACGCCGGAAAGTAAAATCCCAACTGATCGAAGATGTCTTTGCCCAGCTTATGACGGTCCTCAAGGTATGAGAGCTCGATCTCGAGGATGTCTCTGACAAGCTCGGGATCGGTTCCGTCGACCACAAGCCCGATTGCTTTCTGGAGAAACTCATTATCGAGAGATGCGGCGTCCTCCTCGAGGGTGAGAAGTCCTTCGCGTCGCGCTTTTTCCGCAAACGTAACGATGGTGCCCACTACCTCGCCCGGGTCGTGGGTCTGAGGCATGAAAGCATTCCTGGCCACTTTAAAAGCGCCGATAACCTGATTGAGCGGGAAACTTATGAGTACCGATGCGGTCCCGCCGCCCAGTACGATAGCTACCGACGGCAGGTCGTAAAACAGGGTAAGGCTTCCGCCGTTGGACATTCCCCACAGTATCAAAAATCCCCCCGCGATCAAACCAACCATTGTGGCGATATCCATTATGAGCCCGCCTCCTCCCTGAAATAGACCAGGTTCTTTAGTGTCTCTCTGCGGTACTCGACCACCCTTCTCGCGACCTCATTCGTGTCCTCCTTGACAAGGAATTTCTTGCCGTTCGTGAGGGTGATTATCGTGTCGGGAGTAGCCTCAAGCGTCTCGATCAACTCCGCGTTGATGACCACTGTCGTTCCGTTAAGTTTTGTCAGCGTAATCATAAAGAATTCCAAGGCACATACCCGTGCCACAGTTTAATATCGATAACGGGAAGATTTTGTATTTGATAAGAGTTAACGCGATATTGTCTGAAGGGTCGATTTAGCCGGGTTTCTCTTGGTTTCTCTTAATAAGTGCTTATCGAGATTAATTTTTTAATGACAATTCAGCTAATGGAATAATATCAATCCCGTTTATTCGGAATCGTTTCAAACCCCATCCCCCTATGTCGCCTCCATGCGGAGCGAGTCTTCGAACGTAGCATGGAGGTGGACCATCTCGAAAACCCTCCCGCTCATTCGGATATGCCTGTATACAACAACGCGCCCTGGTGAATCAGGGCGCGTCTTTTGAGATACAATCGGAGTTATCCGCCAAGGCGGATTTGATTCGAAACTATTTTTTCCCCTCCGACCCCTTCTTTTTATCAAAATCCCCGCCACAGCCCGACATCGGTTTTAACAGCTCGCATAGTACCTCGACATACTCGGGATCGAACTGTGTTCCGGAGTGACGTCTCAATTCCGCGAAAGCGGATTCCGGCGCCATACCTCCGCGGTACGGCCTGTCCGATGTCATCGCGTCGTACGCGTCCGCCACGAATGTGATCTTCGCCTCAATGGGAATCTCGTCGCCCTTAAGACCGTCCGGATAACCTTTCCCGTCTATTCGTTCATGGTGCCAGCGGATTATCGCCCTGGGGATGGCGAAAATCGGGTGCTGCATCGGCTTCAGGATTTCCTCGCCGATCAAAGTATGCTTCATTACGAGTTTGAACTCGTCCTTTGTGAGCGCCCCCGGCTTTTTCAGTATCTCGTCCGGTACGCCTATCTTGCCGATATCGTGCATCATCGCGCCGATCTCTATCGCCTGGATGGTCTGCGCGTCCAGTCCGACTTTCCTCGCGATGGCGACGGCATAGGCGGTGACCATGTTTGAGTGGCCGCGAGTGAATGGGTCCTTCGCCTCGAGGGCGACTGCAAGCGTTTCTATCGCCTCGAGGTAGTTCGAAAGCAAAATTTCCTGCAGGACCGCGCTTTCGAAGACCGGCGTGAGATACAGAGCCAGAGCCAGGAGGCCCTGGTACTGGCTTTCACGAATGCCTTCGCCGTCGTGACCTGAAATAATCAAACCGCCGAGGTAATCGGCGTTCTTTACAATCGGAATGCCGACGATTGAATATTGTCTATCGTTCTCGAGATAATCGGCATATTCGACCGGAACGCATACGGGCTTTTTATCGTCCGCGAGCTGCTCGAAAATCCCGTCGATAACGGGATTCCCGGTGGAATATTTTGTGCTCACCGGATCGAGGTATCGTTTGGAGATGTAGTTGTACAGCCTGATGCAGCCGTTGCCGGTCGCAAGCCGCATGTTGATAAACGTCAACAGGTCGCTGAATCCCTCGCGCCAGTGGGCGGCGTGCGAGATTCGCTCCGCTATGAAGTCTATCAACTCGCTCGAGTTGAGTGTTGACGGTCTGTTCATAGTTGCGTCGTTACAAAGGCGATGTTAGTTCGACTCATGTATAACATCGGCGTAACGAAGCGTCCTGTGATTTATCAGTCCAAAAGTACCTGAAGGAAAAATGCGGGGGAGATAGACCCGGTTTTTCGCTAAGACCTCATGTCCAGCCTGACGCCCGTTATTTCCTCTTCCATTTCCGGGGAACCGGTGATCACGACCTTGATGTTGTAAATTCCGGGGAGAACGACATTCGCAAGCGTTTCCTTCCTTATGGTGATCTCGTGAGACCAGAACTGGTCAGGCTCGAGTACGATGCTGCTTATCACCTGGGCGAATCGCATTCCCTCCGACCAGCGCCACAGCGATTTACCGTACGTGTCTGAAATGATGATCTCAATTTTTTGAGACGTGGGGAAAACGATCGAGGTTGCGACCTCGGTCTTGTTGACGACCGTCACCTGTGCAGTTATATCCTCGTTTGCGGATATTGTCATTCCGTCATTCGATGGAATCGGTCCGGAACCGCTGTCGAAACTCACAACCAGTGAAACCTCTCCCGCGGGCGCGTTTTCGACTCCTGCGGCCTGGCCTGCGGAACCGGCAAGCGGCTGGTCCTGCGTCGGAGTGAAATCTTCTCCACCGTTCATTGTGCTGTCCTCCGTATATTCGCCTTGATCGGACGGCGCGAGCTCCAGTTCGGATTGCGGAACCTCGCTTGCGGGCTTCGCGATATCCTCAGGGTTTACGTCCTCCCCGTCAGCGGTTTTATTATCCCCGGCTTTGCCGGTGCATCCGGAAAGCAGAAGGACACTCAGCGTTAATAGAACGAGAATTACCAGTAGGGAATTCTTTCGCGATATTGATGTACTCATTTTACATGCTCCCTTTATGCTAGACTTAACAAGATAGACTTAACCGGTAGCAGCTAGCCCGGAGCGTAAGCGGAGGGTAGCTGCTATCCGGGACTATTATAACCTATCGACGCGGGAATTATGAAAGTGGTTCGAGTTGTTCTGATATCTCCCCCCAGTCCGTTCAGGGACAAACCCGATCCGTCCGGCATGCCGCTGGGGCTTGTTGTGCTCGGGTCATGGATTTTGGGGGCTCGTGCAGATGTAGCAATAATTGATGGTTATTCGAAGGCTCAGGGTGTCGATGAAGTTGTCGCGGAAGCATTGGGTCTGAATCCTGATATAGTCGGTATCTCAATCCCCTTTACTTTCCTCGAAAGGACAGCTTTAAAAATTGCTGGGGAGATAAAGAAGCACGATCCGAAAATTTTGATAGTCGCCGGAGGTTTCCAGGCATCGAGAAATTACGAAAAAATTCTAAGAGAAGGGAACTTTGATTTTGTAATATTGAATGATGGTGAGGAACCGTTTCGCGGACTGGTCTCGCTGGTTTTGCAGGGGAGACTGAATGTCGTGTATGAAAAATCGATAGCGGGAATCGCTTCTTTTAAAGATGGAAAAATATTATTTGAAAAACCCGAACAGATCGACCATCTCGGTCTCATCCGACCCGATTACGATCTTCTCCCTGACTTCGAATACGAGTCGATAAGGATAGAAACGTCACGCGGATGCGGATTTAATTGCCCCTACTGCGCTACTACCGGTTATTGGGGAAGAAAGCACCGTCCAATCGACCCGGCGACTGTCCTGACCGTTCTGGCTGAGCAATGTTATAAAGGCAAAAATAAATTCAGCGTCGCGGACGATAACTTCAACTTCAATAAACAACATGCCCGTAGAATTTGTGAGCAGATTACCAGGCTCGACATCGATCCGCAAATCGGCGTAAGTTGCCGTCCTGAACTTCTTACTAGAGAAGACCTCGAAATTTATCGTCGTGCCGGAATAAATTCGATTTTTCTCGGGCTTGAATCGGGTTCTCCCGAAATTCTGAAACAACTCAAACGCGCTCACGATCTTGATATGACAAGAGAGATGATCGAATTCGCCATGTCGATCGGGATCGACATTCACACGTCATTCATGATCGGGCTTCCCGGCGAAACGCGGGACGACATTAAAAAAACGCTCGAATATGCGGATAGCCTTCCGACCTCGAATATCGGTTTTCACATTTTTCATCCGCTGCCGGGATCCGAGTTCGGCGACAACATGGAGAAGTACGGCATGACGATTGAAAACCCTGAATTCGAGGGACTTGGGGCGATAGGCTCAGTCGCGCCGATTAGAACGGGAAATTTATCGTCGATGGAAATTTCGGATTTTTATGACCGGGCGATAGAGATGATAAGGCGGAAGAAAGGCCGATGAGCGGACGCATCGGGCATCCGTGTGGAAGCCCGGGAATCCGGAGGGATTGGTCATCCCTGAATGAAAGTGAGTTGTCGTTGACCTTACGTCATTTGCCGTTGTCTTCAGGCAGTTCAAGTTTCTCAACTGACTTGGGGAGCTTTTTCTTTTCCGATCCCAGACGTCTCTCGACCTTCTTTATGTCTTCATCAGGCGGCAGGTCCTCCGGGCGAATTCCGCGATCCGTTAAGGCCCTCCTCACGCCCTTGCTGCTCTTGATGTGCTCATCGGTGATGGTGGACTCGGTACGAAGATCGTCTCTCTTGATATTGAAATTGGTTATCTCGTTCGCGAAATCCTTTGCCTTGATTGTGATGACAGGCAGGAAGTCAGCCAGCGGACGGCTCTCCGGCACTTTCATCTTGGATTTCATGTCGGCGGTTGAATACCCTCCAAAGAGAGCCTGATCGCCCTTACTGCGAATTCTGGCAAAACTCTGGTCGTCGCTAAGCCGCTCGAATATAATACCCGACAGTTCTTTCTCGGAAATTGACAGTTTTTTTCGCGCACTGAGGCGTTCCACCTCGGCAAGGCGGGTCTCAATCAGCTCCATTTTTCGCGTCTGGATGGCGAAATATGACTGTGCGAAAGCGATCGTTTCCTTCGATGGGTCGCCATTTTGTGCAATTAGGTAACATGCGTAGCGGGTAAGAGCGATATCATCGATTTCCCTAACCGCCCCAGAGCCGAGGTCGACCTTTTTGCTGACGTCAGCAAAATGGTCCTTGGGGTCATATCCAGCGGTCTCACATGATGTCATAGCCTTTTTTATGACCGCTTCAAAATTACGCCACTGTACATATCCAAGGGCAATTTGGAGATCCCGTGCAAACCAAAATTCCGTCCCTATTTCGGTTTCGACCTGAATGATTTCCTCGAATTGAGTGTGCAACCTTACAACGATTTCTTTTTCCATTACTTCTCCTCCTTAACCTTTCGGTGAGTCCGGGGCGATCACACGACTTTCCTACTTGTAGATTGTTTAAGCCACTTTATGAAGGTGATCGGGACATACCCCACAAAAACAGATCAAATGGTATCATCCGGCAATTCTCCATTACAAATCTTCTACAAAAGTCCGCCAGTCAGGTATTCCGGATACAGCGTATACGGATTATGGCGCTTTTCGTAACCGATGGTCGTGTCCGGACCATGCCCGCAGTGCACTATTGTTTCGTCCGGCAGCTTGTACAGCACTTCCGTTATCGATTTGAACAGATCCGGACCGCTCGAACGCGGAAAATCGACCCTCCCGACACTGTCCCTGAACAGGCTGTCCCCGACAAAGACGCGTTCTTGTCCATCATAGAGTGAAATTCCCCCCGGTGTATGACCGGGAGTCGGCATTGCGGTTAATCTAATCCCCCCTGCGACAAATTCATCGCCTTCGTTAATGGGGCCGTCGATTTCAAAACGTTTCGAACCCATTCCGCACATCAAGGCCATCTGTCCGCCGACTGAATCGAGCAGGAAATTATCCAAAGGCGACATCAGTATTTTCGCGCCCGTCAATTCTCTTAGTTTCCCGGCAGCCGAGATATGGTCGAAATGGCCGTGCGTGAGGAGGATGGTCACATCAGCGATGCCATTTTTATCCAGGTATTTTTTTATCTTCTCGGGATCCCAGCCGGGATCTATGACAAACCCGGACTTGGTCGATTCATCAGCGATGATGAAGCAATTTTCCTGGAGTGGTCCGGTTACGATGGTTTCCAGAAGCATAATTATCACGTGGCATTTGCGGCTCGCAAATGGTGTTTTTGTTCAATGTATCTTACACAGAATTACGTTATAATGCACCTCATGCGAACACGTTGGCTGCCGGTGATAACCGGGCTTTTCGTCGGTGTCCTCCTCATCTCGAACATCGCGTCCGTCAAGATGGTCAAGATCGCGTTTTTCGAGTATGACGCGGGCACACTTCTATTCCCGCTGAGCTATATTTTCGGCGACATCCTTACCGAGGTCTATGGCTACCGCGCATCCAGGAAGGTCATCTGGACCGGGTTTTTCTGCGCAGCGCTTATGTTCGGATATCTCTGGCTCGTCGGGCAGCTCAGAGGACCGGGCGAGAACTTCTGGACCGAACAACAACAGGCGAGTTACATGACGATACTCATCCCGATGGGCTGGATCATTCTAGGAAGCCTGGTCGCGTTTTTTGTGGGGGAGTTTTCGAATTCATACATGCTGGCAAAGTTGAAAATCGCGACAAAGGGCCGTTTTCTGTGGGTGCGGACGATATCGAGCACGCTTGTGGGGGAAGGAATCGATACAGTCGTTTTCTGCATGATAGCGAATATCGGCTGGAAGCTCGGGTTAAATGAGATTCTGCTTATTATTATGTCGAATTATATATTCAAGTGCGGTGTGGAGATCCTTTTTACACCGATCACGTATGCTGTGGTAATTGGCCTGAAAAAAACTGAAAGTATGGATGTGTACGACTATAAAACTGATTTTAACCCGTTTTTACTCCTGGATGCCGACAAAGAAGTTGACGGTAAAATGGCCGGTCAAGCGGCTGGGTAGCCATACTTCCCCCCAGGTATAGACATTGATACAGGTAAAAATGCTACAATCCGGGCACTTCCTTTACGGGGGGAGTGTAGGATTGTATTTTAGTTTTTTGACGTTCGGGAGGACATTTGTGATTAAATTTGAACTTTACAATCCCATCAGGATGGTGTTCGGAGCCGGCGAATTCAAGCGCCTTGGCGAACTAACCGCCGAATACGGTAAGAAACCGCTTCTGGTCGTGGGACAATGTTCCGCGAAGGAGTTCGGTTACCTCGACCGCGCTCTCGAATACCTCACTGACGCGGGATTGGATCCGGTTATTTTCGATGGAGTCGAGCCTAATCCACATCTCGATACCTGCCAGGCCGCGGCTCGTCTTGCTCAGGAAAACGGCTGCGATGCGGTTGTCGGTGTCGGCGGCGGGTCGGTCATGGACGCGAGCAAGATCATCGCGTTCGGATTTTACAACCCCGATGATATGTGGCGCAGAATCGCGCGTTGGGAGGACGGTTGGGAAGCGCCGGATAAAGCTCTTCCGATTATTCTCGTCAGCACGCTTGCGGGGACAGGCAGCGAGGGTGACGCCGGCGCGGTCGTTACAAATACGAAAACGAACCAGAAGGTCGCGGTGTTCGGCGAGTGCATGTTCCCAAAGGTCAGCATCATAGATCCGGAACTCACGCTGAGCGTCCCGATGGATTATGTCCGCGACGGCGCGGTCGACATGGTTATTCACGTTCTGGAAAGTTATTTGAACGGCGACCCGTCCGCCCGGTTCTCCGACCGATGCACCGAGGGTTTCATCGCCGAAGTGATCAATTCGTACGAGGCCCTTACTGAAAAACCGAATAAAATAGAGCCCCGCAGCCAGTTGAGCTGGCTCGCCGCAATCGCCCTTCAGGGCTTCATCAATAAGCCGAGGGGAGGGGCGTTCCCGCTTCACGCGATGCAGCATCCGCTGAGCGCGTACTACGACATCTCGCACGGCCGCGGACTTGCGCTGCTTTTGCCGAGGTGGCTCCGTTATGTCGGCCGCGATAACCCCGACAAGATCATCCAGCTAGGCGACCGTGTTTTCGCGATGGAGCTTGAGTCTCATCATCCGTTCGAGGCCGTGGAGAAGGTCACCAACCGGATTATCGAGTGGTTCGAGGATATCGGCGCCTGGTTCTTCATGGATAATCTCGGAATTCCCAACGATCTTGCAATGTTCAGGAAAATGGCGGAGGAGACTATCGAGATTTACGGCGATGAAAATGGCTTGCTGGGCGGTTTAAAATCCCTCACCGTAGATGACATTGTCGAAATTTACAAAATGTGCGTCCGCACGGGAGCGCCGAAAGAAGCGACCGCTCCCGTAGTTCAGGTGTGTAAGGAGCCTGAAGCCGAAGCGGAAGACGTAGAAATTGTGGAAATCATCGAGGAAGTGATCGAGATCGGCGAGGGCGAGGAGCTTCCGGAGGGTTACACGGAGGGCGATGTGATAATCGTCGAGGAAATTGTCGAAGAGATCGTTGAGGAACAGGAAGCCGACGACGGTATGGGCATACCTGATTAATAATCGTAAAAATTATCAATCCGGTTACCTGCACATATCCGACGTCTGCTATAATATTTGCAGAGATTCGCGGACAGTAATTCGGGGATGGTAATTCGGGGACAGTAATTCGGGGATGGTAATTCGGGGACAGTAATTCGGGGATGGTAATTCGGGGACTGGCAACAATTCGGCACATGCAAGCCTGAACGACCTCGAAGCCTTTACAGCCGAATTGGTGCCTGTCCCCGAATTACCTGAACCAATTCTGCAGTTTACAGTCTTGTATTTATATGATATGTCCGCCCTTTTTCGGGAGGTAAACATCCGATGGCGATGATTGAAGTCCGAAACCTGACCAAACACTACAAATCCACCCGAGCGCTGAAAGGGGTGTCGTTCGAAATCAACCAGGGCGACATTTTCGGCTACATCGGTCCGAACGGCGCCGGCAAGACCACCACAATCAAGGTCCTCGCGACCCTCCTGCTGCCGACATCCGGGGAGGCGTACATCGACGGCATCGATGTCATCCGCGACCCGATGGGCGTCCGGAAAATTATCGGCTACATGCCCGACTTCTTCGGCGTATACGATGAAATGAAAGCATGGGAATATCTGGATTTCTTCGCCGCATGCTACAGAATTCCAAAGCAGAAACGTCTCGGCATCATCGACGATGTCCTGGAGCTTACCGACCTCACGAACAAAAAGGAAGCCTTCGTGCACGAGCTAAGCCGCGGAATGAAGCAGCGCCTCTGCCTCGCGAGATGCCTCGTTCACGATCCGAAAGTCCTGCTCCTCGACGAACCGGCGAGCGGACTCGACCCGAGAGCCCGAATCGAGCTCAGGGAGCTTCTGAAAGAGCTTGGACGCATGGGAAAGACCATCCTCGTTAGCTCGCACATCCTCACCGAGCTCGCCGACTTCTGCAACACGGTCGGTATCATAGAGGCGGGCGCGATGATCCTGCACGGACGCATCGACGACATCATGCGCGAGATCAAGGGCGCCAGGGTGCTCGAAATCAAGGTTGTCGACAATGCCGAGAAGGCGAAGGAAGTCCTCTTAACAAATGCGAAGGTCGAGGATGTCGCGATCCCGGAACCGAATTTCCTCAAGGTCAGCTTCAAGGGCGAATCGGACGAGATCCCGGATCTTATGGATTTACTCAGCAACAACGGCATCAGGGTGATGAGCTTCGCCGAGGAAGAAACCGACCTCGAGGATTTGTTCATGAGAGTTACAAAGGGAATTGTGACTTGATGTTTTGTGCTGTGTGATTCTGCCAGATGCATCAAGTTATCAGCACTGAAAAAATTTGAACGGTTTCTCCGGTACCCCGCCATTTATGGCGGGTCGGTTGTATCGGAGACGCGAATGTCAGTGAGCGTGCCGTGAAGCGTTGCGCTCTTGATATATAGTTGTTATTAATCATTTTTACCCACCAAAATCTGTTGTAACACCTCAGCCATTTGACAGTCTATCCGCTCCATAACTGTCGCGGCTCTGTATGAGAATGTGCTTCCAACAACAGAACCGCGACAGTTATGGAGCGGATTCCGATGGTTCACTCACATGGCTGAGGTGTTACTTTTCGTATAAAAACCGGGCCAAACGATTTTGCGAGAATAAATCTGCGTTGATGGCGCAGACTAAAAATAATCAATAAAAATAACAAACGGGTTGGTAATAAGCCGGATCAATCTGCGTTTATGTCGAGCTGCTTGTTTGTGTATTCCATCACTTCATCGGCGAGCCTCTTTCCCTCTCTCCACAGGAAGTCCATCTCGATTTTCATTTGATGGACATAAGCTTCATCCTTGATTCCGCCGAGGTTGATGCCAATATTTAATATTGATCCGTACAATCCGCTCAGGAGACACCTCACACCGGTACCCGCGTCAGACAGCACGTTCGGATTTCCCTTCTCGGCGATTTCCTTCGACATCTTGAGAGCCTGGTGGATGTATCTGGCGGTAGCCTTGGGAGTTTCGGCGGATGTTTTCATCGCGATCTGCATGGCTTCTTTTCTAGCCTTCTTCTCCTCGTCGGACTCCTTCGGCATCTGACGAGCAGCGGTGAAGGTGTCGTAGGCGGCGGCGTCACGGTCGATCGAGTCGGTCAGCTCTTCCAATAGATGTTGCAGCTCCGTCTTAAGCGGTTCGAGCTCGTGCCAGACCTCTTTATATTTTTCCTTCCCGATAGTGAGGTCGCAGACCATGAGGAGGAGGGCGCATCCGAGTGCGCCGTTTAGCGCTGCGACTGAACCTCCGCCGGGAGTGGGGGCTTCGCTCGCGAGGAGTTTAAGGAAATCGTCGATTGTGGTTGTCCTGAGCATTAGAAAATCTCCCTAAGTCATGGGCTGGAAGCCCATGAAGCTGAAATCCCATGGCCAAGATGGCCATGACACGTGGTGGCCATGACACGTGGTGGCCATGACACGTGGTGGCCATGACACGCACGTCTTTTTATAATCGATAAAACTCGTCCGCGGCGCTGGGCCAGCCGGTGAATTTGATTTTGCTGAAAACCATTCCGCTAATCAGTTTCGGGAAATAATCGGTCGACTTCTGCGGCATTCTCTCTCCGGCATTGGCAACGAGCCTGACCTCTTCAGTCTTCGTGGCGTTCAGAACAAACAGTGCCTGGCCGTTGGGATCGCGGTCGAGAGCCTCCAGACCGTCCTTCACATGCCTGTGATAATTTACATTCGTCTGCGCAGCGAGTTTGGCTGAATCGATCCCAAGAAGCTGCTCGAGAAGAAGCGTATGCAGGATAGTGACATCGAGCGTGCGCCATGTGTCGCTCTTCATGCTGCCGTCTTCATTTTTCGGAGCGAATTCGTCCATGACCTTCTCGTTTCTCAACGTGAGTATCGCGCAGGTTTTGTCCTTGAAATGGACACCTATCGTATGCGTTCCCGAATTTCTCGCGTTCGCAAGCTTCTCATCGAAGAATTTACACCCACCAGGGGTGCTCTCGAGTGCGCATGGTGACTGCAATTCGACATCGAACCATTTCATCGCGCCCTCGATGAATTTACCCTTATCGAATCCCGCGACCGAGTGAACATACCGATGTGTCGGGAGCACAATGAGGCCGGGATCATCCATGCTGATGAGAGTCATCAGGCAGTTTTCCGGAGTCTCGGTGCCTTCGCCGACAAGCCCGATGAGGTCCATCGCGTTCATGTAATTGCGCGATGTCTCAGTACGATGATGCCCGTCCGCGATGAAAAGGTCATGCGGGGCAAGGTAATCCTGGACAGCCTTAATGTCGGCTTTATCGGTGATCGCCCAGAGCCTGTGAGTACAGTCGAAATCATCATCGGCCTGCGCGATCGGTTTCGTGCTGACGGTAGTTTTATCCAATATGGAATTCACCATACCGTCCGGGTCGGGATAGAGAATAAAAATGTGTTCGGTGTGGCTACCGGTCGCCCACATAAGGTTCAGACGGTCGGCTTTCGGAGCATCGAGAGTCTTCTCATGCGCCTTGACCTCGCCTTCGCGAAGATTGACAAGAAGCGAGACACCCTTGCGCACGCGCGTGACGCCGTCGATTGTGTATTCCTGGTAGTTGGCGTAAATCGCGGGGACTTCATCGCGAACCAGGATTTCGCTCTTCAGCCAGTCGTTCATGTGGTTCCGCGCCCTGAGATATACATTGTCTGTCGGGCCGGACGGACTGGTCCTGCCTTTTATGATCCGTGTAAAATTATTCGGGTGCCTCTCGTAGTAGACGTTCATCAGATCGTCCTTGATCTTGTCGTATGGCTGGGTGATGACTTTCGAGAGGTCGCCGATTTTAGCAGCGTTATAACGTATGCCTCGAAACGGGAATACTTTAATCATATTCTATACTCTCCATCTCTCCATCTCTCCATCCGACATCCGGATCAGGCTTTACCGAGCAGCGCCGACTTTAGTTCATCGATCACCGCTCCGCCGACCTTCTGTCCCGCTTCTTTCGTGGATGCGCCGATGTGCGGCGTTGTGACAACTTTCGGGTGATTGATCAACTCATTCGGGAAATCCGGTGGCTCTTTCGCGAATACGTCGAGTCCGCACGCGAACACGGTTCCGTCGTTAAGCGCCTCTAATAGAGCCGCTTCATCGATCGTCCCGCCTCTCGCGCAGTTCACGATAATTATTCCCTTTTTCATCACGGAGAACTCATGCTTGCCGATTGTCGGTCCGACCGCCGGATCGTAAGGGATATGCAGCGTAATAAAGTCGGATTTGGCGAGAATATCGTCGAGATTTTCCATCTCTTTACCGCTGACCGGGCACATGTCGAAATATTTGTCATGCGCGCAGACATCCATGCCGAACGCGGTGGCTCTCAACCCGATTTCCCGGCCGATTCGCCCGTAACCGATTATTCCCAGCCTCTTTCCGTAAAGCTCGACACCCTTAAGTTCCTTCTTGAGCCACTGTCCATTCTTCATGGACACCGTGCCAATCCCGATCTGCCTCGCGCACGCCAGCATCATGCCGAACGCGAGCTCGGCGACGCTGATTGTCGATGCGGTCGGGGTGTTGCGGGTCTCGATTCCTTTTCCCTTCGCATATTCGTGATCGATGTTGTCGATACCGACCCCGCCTCGAATGATAACCCTGAGGTTGCCGGCCTTCGCGGCGGCGTCGATCGCGGGCTTCCTGACCTTTGTCGCGGACCGGACCACAACCGCGTTGTACGGTCCGATATTCGCCTCGAGCTGCTCCGGCGTCTGTCCGATTTTTACGTCCACATCGAAGAACGACTTCATCGCCTCGATGGATTTGTCATCCATCTGGTCGCATATCAATACTTTTGGTTTTTCAGACATTTCTCATTTTCCTCCTGACCGTTAGAATCCCAGAATTCTGTCGATTACCGCGAGAAGTCCAAGGATATCGACCAGCGTCGTGTCGCCCATGTGAGCGATTCGGAAGGTCTTCTCCTTGAGGTCGCCGTAACCGTTTGAAATCATAACCCAGTATTTTTCAAGCGCCTTATTCAGGTGCTGGACGCTGATCTTCTTTTCGCGGTTGTCGATGCAGGTCAGTGTCCAACTCGCGTATTTACGGTCCTCAGCGTATAGCCCGAATCCCCTTTCGAGAGCCCAGTCGCGGACAACCTCGGCCATTTCGGCGTGACGCGCCCACCTGTTGTCGAGGCCCTCGACATTGATGATGTAATCGAGCTGGCTTTGCAAACCGAACATGTGCGGGATGGCGGGCGTAGCGGGGGTCTGGTTCTTCTGATGATATTTCAGGAAGTCCTGGAAGTCGAAATACGCGCCCTTCGCCTTCGCGCTCTTGCTTTTTTCGAGAGCTTTGTCCGATACGGCGCAGATTGTGAGTCCACTCGGGAGAGCGAAGCACTTCTGCATACCCGCGAGGAGGACATCGATTCCGAGCTTGTCGAACTCGATTTTCATTCCCGCCATCGCCGAGACCGCGTCGACACAGACCGACACGTCCGGGTATTTCTTCCAGACATCGGCACATTCTTCGATGGGTCCGAGAATGCCGGTGGATGTCTCATTGAGGACGAAGGTCATGCAGTCGTAATCGCCGGTCGAAAGGCGGTCATCGATCATCTCGGGCTTGATTGCGTAACCCTTTTCAAGCCACTGGACATCGTGCTTGTCGCAGTCGATTCCGCACGCCTGGGTGATTACATGCCACCTCTTTGAGAAGGCGCCGTTGACGAAGTTGATGCACTTTTTGTGGCAGAGGTTGCGGACGGCCCCTTCCATCACGCCGGACGCGGATGAGGTGACCATGAACACAGGCTGCCTGGTGTAAAGAAGAGCCTGGATTTTTGGCTGGATGTCGGCGTACAGCTCGCCGAACTCCGGGGCGCGGTGGCCGATCTGCGGAGTGGCCATCGCGAGCAGGTTTTCCATGCGGACTTCGCTTGGACCTGGGATGAATAGACGTCTGTGATTTTTCATAGTTTTCGACCCCCTTGGGAGGTATTAGTCGAGGTTTATGTCAGTGATAAATTCCCTTGTGAAAGGGCGAACAAGATAACAAATGCGACGGGGTGTTTACAACCGTTATGATGGGGAATTTTGGGGATTTTTCAGTTGTTTAACTTCGACATGCCCAAGGGTGGGCATGACGATTCAATATAGCCGGAACATATGATATAATATCGGTAGCAGCTACTTCTTCGAGGACGAAAAAGCTAGCTGCTACCGATTATAGGGAGGCTATCTATGAAGTCACCGAAATTTTTAACAGCCGGATTGGCGATCCTGCTCTTTGCGATAACGCTGCTTAATGGTTGCTCCGGAGGACCACCACCGACAAGCCCTCCTGTTACTGATGAAAGCGAACCTAATCCATCATGCACGGAGGCGGATCCGTTGAGCCTCGGAATTTCCGCCCACGGCTGGGTGCAGGACAAACTTGATCCAATAGACTTCTGGACATTCGATCTGCTGTCGGACGGGATGGTCGATATCCATATTTACAACGACGGACCGGGAGACATCGATCTTGGCTATAACGACAGCAACTATACATGGCTTGGCGGTTCTGGCTTGCATGGTGCTGGAGAAGATGAATTTGTTAACGATATTCATTTGACGGCCGGGACTTATTTCATTAACGTGATTGCCGATGATGATTCGGGTCCATACAAGCCGGAACGTCAGTATCGTGCGCAGGTAACTTTTACCCCTGATGGAACCCCCGCGAATATAGGCCACGGGCATTTTGTCGGCAACGGCTGCCTGCAGGTCGATTCGACCGGGAATCCATGCCTGTTTTACAGTAGCGAACCCGATAAGACTATAACCTATGCCAGGTTCAACGGGGCTACGTGGGATAACATAACCTCCGGCATCAAGATAGTCACCGCGGAAGGCTTGGAAATCGATTCTGCCGACACTCCGCACATCGTTTATGGCTCGGAATTTGGAGCGGGGACAAATTACGCGTACTACGACGGCTCGGTCTGGGTACCGACAGTCGTTTATTCGATTACTTGGCCGGGAACGGACAGCTCTATTGCCCTCGATTCGAACGGGCTGCCGCATTTCGGCATTCACGGCGGCGGTGGCGGAGGTCAGGGAGTATGGCACTACTGGTTCGACGGTGTCGACTGGAACTCGGAGCATCCTGTTTCAGGCGACCAGCTCATCAGCCCGCATATAGAGATCGATCAGGATGATTACCCGCACATCATGACCCATTACATGTACGGGTCAGCGGACCTGTGGCATATTTATAAAACTGAGAGCGGATGGACAACCGATAACCTCGGGATCGGCGGAAATCAGCCCCAGGCAGTATTCGACTCGAACTGGAATCTTCACTGCGCGTATCTTACAGGCGCGGGCGGTGAGGCGGTAAACCACATCGGTTACTTTGTCTGGGACGGCGCGAGCTGGTCGACACCTGTGGTGGTCGATGATTCGAGTGATTTGAGGAATGTAGCGCTCGCCCTTGATTCAAATAATTACCCGCACATCAGCTACATTGACTATAACACCCATTTTTTGAAGTACGCATGGTATGACGGAATTGGATGGCAGATTAAGACGGTGGTAGACAATGTCGAAGCCAGTTGGCGAACGTCCATTGTCATACTCCCCGGCGATGTCCCGGTGATTGCGTATAACGATCTCACAAACGGCACGGTCGAGTGCGTCCGGGTGCGGTGATTTTAAAGGGAAACCTTATGGAAAAACCCATTTTCCGGATACCAGCTACCCTTCGAGGACTCAGGGCTAGCTGGTACCGGGTAATCGGTAGCAGCTAGCTTTTTCGTCCTCGAAAAAGTAGCTGCTATCCGATAAATAAAAAGTAGCTGTGATCCGATAACCAAGTTGCCACGCATGGCCAAATGTGTTATATTCATCGTCGAATTAGGCAGGACCGAGGCGGAAAGGCGATTCCCCTCGTGATTAGCTTGAAATACGATTTCGCTGCGAATTGGTCTGTGAAAAGCTGAAGTAAAATTGAATTATATTACAAACATTCAGCCCGACATCAGGAGTTTCGATGCCGTTACTCGTCATACCGGCCTCCCAGGCTTTTAGTTTCAGGGTAAAAGGCGCCTTTGCCCCCGACTCCCCTGGTGTCGGGGGCACCTTTTTAAAATTTATACTCATCAATGTTCAACACGCAACAACATTTATGTTACTATCTTTTCTGCTGTAGCACGGACTTCCAATGTAGCACGGACTTTCAAGTCCGTGATCGTGTCACACGCGCTTTCCGGCGCGTGCGCACTTACGGAGATCATCCAAATGGCTGATTCGAGAGCACTGCTCGGCAGACCTGTCGCGAGAAATATTAACGAGGCCACGTCGGACAAAAGTATCGCCTTCGCCGCGAAAGCCGGACGCCGTCCGAAACTCGCGGTGCTCGCGTCCTCCGACCCATCATCGCAATCGTACCTGAAAACCATCAGATCCACAGCCAAAAACGTCAATTGCGATACGCTCGAAATTCCGGTGGAGTCCGCCTGGGACCTGGGCACTGTTATCAAAGCGCTCGATTCATTGAATAAGGATGAATCGGTCGATGGGATCCTGGTTCAGGAGCCCCTTCCGTCAAAAATCAACCTGGACAGAATAGGAATAGTAATAGATCCCCGGAAGGACATCGACGGTATCTCGCCGGAACAGTCGGGGAGGCTTTTCCGAAACCATAAAAGCGCAATGGCGCCCCCGACAGCGCGCGCCTGCATTGAAATTCTCGACTTTTACCGTTACGGGCTGCAGGGCCTTGAAGTCGTGGTGCTTGGACGAAGCCTCGTTGTCGGGAAACCGGCGGGGATCCTGGCGTTATCACGAAACGCGACGGTTACTTGGTGTCATTCGAAAACTCACGCTTTGCCCGCGATATGCAAACGCGCTGAGATTCTGATTGTCGCAGTCGGACGGGCGCGAATGGTGGATGAGACATTTATTCGTCCGGGCGCCACTGTTATAGATGTTGGGATAAATATAGATGAGAACGGCAAGCTCTGCGGCGATGTCGACTCGGACAGGATCAGGTCGATCGCTACCGCCTACACTCCGGTTCCCGGCGGCATAGGTCCTGTAACAACGGCGTGTCTGTTCGATAATCTCGTCCGTGCTGCGGGATATCGGATAAAGATATAGACTTTCAGGTCCTTCAGGATTTCCAGTAGTTAAAAATGAAAGGGTACATGAAATTCATATTATGAATGGAACGGAATCAATGCCGCCTATATGCGCACGATGTTTTTGACTTCAGCATGTATGTCGGGGCGCATATAGGTGTCTAATCTAATAACGGTTACTGGCAGCGAAGGTGATCGGTTATAAGACGAGGCACCCATAAAACCGGGGACGGTTGTATGGGCGCCATCGGGATCGGGGGGATAATACGAACCGGTTCTCTCTGCAGGTCCATGCATAAGACGAGACACCCATAAAACCGGGGACGGTTGTATGGGCGCCATCGGGATCGGGGGACGGTTGTATGGGCGCCATCGGGACAGGGGACGGTAGTATGGGCGGCATCGGGAAACTAATCTTTCATTTGTACGGGGGATTTTCTTGTCGCAACATGGGAAGGTTGTCAACGCAACATGGGAAGGCGCATTTTTAACCGACGAAAATGCTACTATTGCACGCCTATGTTCGAAGACGACTTCGAAAATGATACCGACCCTCACGAATTCACCGCCGACCGAATCTGGACCGTCTCGGACATCACCGCGCGCATAAAAAACATCATCGAGTCCGATCCCGCCCTCTATAAAATTTCGGTCAGGGGCGAAGTCACGAATCTTTCCGCATCGAAAGCGGGGCACATCTATTTCGGCCTTAAGGACAAGGACAGCTACCTCAAATGCGTAGCATTTCGCGGGTCAGCGATGAAACTGGCGGTTAAACCGACTGAAGGACGGGAGGTTGTCGCGACCGGACGCGTTAATGTCTGGGAGGCCGGCGGTTCATACCAGCTTATTGTCGACTCGATCCGGGATGTGGGCCTGGGGGAATTATGGCTCAAGTTCGAGGAGACGAGGAAACATCTCGCAGCCGAAGGGCTTTTCGATGAGGACAAGAAAGCGTCCCTGCCGCGGTTTCCACGGATGGTCGGAATCGTGACAAGCCCGGACGGCGCAGCGCTTCGCGACATGCTTCGCGTCTTCTCGGACCGCGCCCCGTATCTGCGAATAATTTTGTCCCCGTCTCTCGTACAGGGCAGTACAGCCCCGACCAGCCTGATTCGTGCCGTCAATCTCCTTGAAATGTGGCATGAAACGGAAATGTCGAATGGAAATCCCGGGCTTGATCTCATAATTATCGGACGGGGCGGAGGGAGTTTCGAGGACCTGGCGTGTTTCAATGATGAAGCGCTTGTCAGAAGGGTGAGTGAGCTCGAAATTCCGGTGATAAGCGCCGTGGGACATGAGGTCGACTTCACGATAATAGATTTTGTTGCGGACTTGAGAGCGGCCACTCCCACACAGGCGGCTCAACTGGCGACTCCGGATGTCGCGGACATTTTTTCGGACATCAAGGGTTCGCTGAACGACATACAGCAGGTCGCATTGATAAAATTGGACACCTATCGGACAGGCTATTTCAATATTATGTCCCGTCCGGTTTATACCCGGCCTGTTGACCGCATCAATAATTTCAGTCAAAATCTGGACGCGGTTACGTCGAGGATAACGCGCGCAGTTGAGCAAAGGCTGAGGCTGCTCGAACACAAGCTGAGGTCGGCTGTGAACCGCCTTGAGACTCTCGACCCGTCCGCAATATTGTCGAGAGGATATTCGCTTGCCTTTATTGTCGAAACGGGGCGGTTGATCAGCAAGACCGCTCAGGTGTCGAAGGGCGACAGGGTTGATCTCAGGGTATCGGACGGTACGGTACGGCTGAAGGCCGATGGCGAGGGGGAGGGGGAGGGGGAGGATAATAAATAATGCCAAAGACGAAAAAAGACAAACCGGAGATTCCGGACGACATCAAAAAAATGTCGTTCGAGGATGCCTACAACGCGCTCAAGGAATCGACCGACCGACTTGAGTCAGAGGAAGTGGACCTCGAAGCGACACTAATAGAGTACACACGGGCGTCCGCGCTCGCGCGTCGATGCACCGAGCTTCTTGAGGATGCCGAAAAACGCGTGAAGGTATTAGTGGAGAGCGAAGGAATTATCAGCCTGTCTGATATGGGCGGCGACGACCCGGAATAAGTGAGATGACCAACTTCTTTCTGACGCTTTTAAGTAATGAGCCGCTTATAACGGGAATAATCGCCTGGGGTGTCGCAGCGCTGCTGAAAGTCATCATAGAGGCCATAAAATCGCGCCAATGGGACTGGGAGCGCGTGCTCGGACCGGGAGGCATGCCGTCGACACACACCACCCCGATTGTGGCATGTGCCACGAGCATCGGTTTTGTAGCGGGATTCGACACCCCCATATTCGCGCTTGCGACAGTGCTTTGTATCGTGGTTGCCTATGACGCGGCCGGGATTAGACGTCACGCGGGCGAGCAGGCCAAGGCAATCACCAACCTGATCAACGATCTCGCGAAGGTAAAACCGTACAAGGGCCAGAACGCTCCGGACTTCTTCAAGCGCTGGAATCTTGAGGAGCTAGAAACTCTTCTCGGCCATAATCCTCTGGAGGTAGCGGCGGGAATTTTCCTCGGAATCGTCACAAGCGTGATAATTCATTACAAGTTCGGATATCTCTTCCTCTCGGCGACTTGATGAAAATGGCGCCGGATATTGGTTTCGGATACCTCCATTTAATTGTACCGGATACCTATTTAATTAATTATGTAGGTATATCGTTAATATACAAAATTATATTAATCGCCATTCGTGCCGGACGCCTATTTAAATGAATGCGTTTGCAGATAAACAGACAACCGTTACAATTATCCTGCAATTACCGGGTGCATCTACCAGAATTGCTATCCCACTCATTAATCGACAATTTATACATCAATCCAACCAATCAGCCCTTCCTGCAGGTGTTTATTCCCTTGCCCGACTCTGGTATATTTCCCGCAAAGGACGAGGGATGGACCTGCACAATAAAATCAAAGGCCTGTCAACATCTGAACTGGCTTCAAAGGGAATTCATTGGGCGCTGACCCGGGCAAAGCCGCATGTCCTTGAGATGTGGGCGCGGTCCGGCGGATTTCAGATTTCACCGAGTCACCTCATGGCTTCGGTCAAAGGCCATCCACTCGACCCGAATCAGGCGGCCTCAAAAATCCTCGACTCAATCTATCGCTTTTCCCCTCCAGTTGATGCTTACATACTTGCTCGTGACAGTTTACTGGATCAAGTCGAGACTCTAATCGCCGATGCTGAACATATCGTTCAAAAAAAATTCACTATTTTCGGAACCGATGTCGATTATTCGAATGGAATACGATGGCATTACGATCCCGCAAACAAATATGAATTCGCTCCCGGAGAATTTTACTCTCGAATTCCGCATTCAAACCCAAACGGCGGAAGCGACATCAAGTACCCCTGGGAGCTTTCACGTCTCCAGCACTTCCCGCGCCTTGCCCTGGCATACCGGTGGACTGGCGATAAAAAATTCAGGGCAGCACTGATCGACCAAACCTCCGACTGGCTCAGGTCCAACCCGGTCGGATTCGGTCCGAACTGGGCATGCACGATGGATGTCGCCATCCGCGCAGCGAATCTGTCGTACGCATTCGCGATCCTCGCAGATCGCCACCTCGAATCCGACTTCAAAATTTCGCTTGCGACATCGCTCCTCACGCATGGACGTTTCATCGCGTCGAATCTCGAATGGTCCGAGACGCTCACATCCAACCACTACCCCGCCGACATCGCAGGGCTGGCCGTCCTCGCGGCGCAATTGTCCGACGCGGTTTCCGAAGCCGAGACATGGCTTGAATTCTGCCGGTCGGAGCTTGTGTCCGAACTCGACAAGCAGGTTTATCCGGACGGATGCGACTTTGAGGCATCGACCGCGTATCATCAGCTTGTCCTGGATTTCTTCAAAGTCTCTACTATTTTCTTAAAAGAAGCGGGATTGGAATTCGACGACAGATATTATCGCAAGCTCGGTCAGATGCAAGAATTTCTCAGTGATATTTCATTTCGGAACGGTGAGTTCCCCCTTATCGGCGATAATGACTCAGGACTATTTCTACGACTTTTCAGCATATTTGATAATAACGCTATACTGCTTCTCAGTCCGTACGGGTCGGGCGATCTCATCCAAAAGAAAATCGATTCACAGATCGACGAGCTTACTATCGCTGAATATCCGCACGGCGGCTTGTATATTATAAAAAACCGAAGCCGTAATGACCTTGTCACTTTCCGCCTCGGGCAGGTCGGGCAGAAGGGTAACGGCGGGCATGCTCACAACGACCAGTTGTCGGTTACGATCTGGTTCGACGGCCGCCAGGTTATCGCCGATCCCGGTTCCGCTGTCTACACGTCCGACCCGGTGAAGCGAAATCTCTACCGCTCGACACTGTCTCACGCCACAATCGCCCTTGCCGATATTGAGCAGAATCCGTTTGTACCGGGCAATCTTTTTACACTTCCACAGAAAGTGAAAACGGAATTTATCGGTTCCAAACGTACTGAAGACTACGCAACCTTTGAAGGTGCGATCCACGGTTATGGCGATTTCAGACTGATAGATGTGAGAATGCAGCGGACCGTTACGTACAATCAGTCACGTCGGCAAGTTGAGATCCATGACGAAGTCACATTGAAAGCCGATGCCGCGAAAATCACACCCGAATGGATTTTCCCGCTTGGACCCGGTCTGGCTGTCGACATAAGGAGCGGAGGCTATGTAAAAATAGCCGATGAAATGTCGAATCCGGCCGCTGAAATTCTTTTCCTTCCCGGATGGCGGGTTTCCATTGTTGAAACCCGGTACTCCCCGGCGTATGGTGTCGAGGTTCCCAATGTGACGCTTGTATTTCAGCCTCCCGACGGTACGACATTTGCCGACTTCATAATCCGAGCCGCACTGTCCAGTGGCAATATCTAATGAAAGCAATTATTTGCGAATATCATCCCTGGGACTCTGAATTCCGCATCGGAAATCACCACTACGCGCGCATTTTTCTCGAAAAAGGTTGGGACGTGCTCTGGATCTCGCACCCGGTAAGCCCGTTCCACAGCGCCAAACAAACCAATAAGGCTCGGCTTGAACGGGCGCTGGCGGGTCCAATTCGTCATAATAACGGTCCGGTTGAACTGGTGCCGCTCACACGGCTTCCCTTCCTGAAAAAACCGTTCTTGTCATCGCGATGGGTTCTCAATAACACGCACAAGCATACAACACCCCCGCTTTTGAACTCGCTCAGGACTGCCGGGGGATTCGATCAACCGGACCTTATCTGGCTGACCGACACCGTCATGCATGGAATTGTTGATGTCGCCTCAGCCAAAGCGGTCGCGCTGCGAATCGCGGACGACAATATTCACTTCAGGCACATGCCGTCATCTCTCAGGCATGTGGAAATCAAACTCGCGAAACGCGCGGACATTGTCTTCGCAACATCGTCACCCCTTTACGAACGCCTTGTTTCAAACTACGGTGAAAAAGTCTGCCTGCTACGTAATGGGGTCAATTTTGAGCATTTCCAGGGTGATTTCGAAAAACCCGACGAATTCAAGGACATCGAGGGCCCGATCGCGATATACATCGGCGCTATCGAGGAATGGTTCGAGCCGGAATGGATCGAGAAACTCGCGCGGGAGCGTGGTGACATCACAATCGTTTTGATCGGCCGCGTGGGCATCGACACAATCGAATTTTCTGACCTTCCCAATGTGAAGCTCCTGGGACCCAAACCATATGAAATTATTCCCGCCTACCTTGCTCATGCGAATGTCGGAATTATTCCCTTCAAGCGGACACCTCTCGTCGAAAGCGTCTCGCCTCTCAAGCTGTTCGAATTTTTCGCCTCCGGCCTTCCGGTCGTGAGCGCAAGCTGGTCCGAGCTTGAGAAACTCCATAGCCCCGCAACCCTTGTCTCAGACAGCCTCGACTTCATCGAGAGTGTCTCACAGGTTATCGATCGAGATGAAAAAACACTATGCGGTGACGAATTCAGATCCTATGCGAAGGCAAACTCATGGCAGGCACGTTTTGATTTCGCGATGTCGAAACTGGGAGCATTTCTGAAATGATGTCAGCGTTTTTAATTTTCACGCGGGGACTGGCACACCGATTTCGCCTTTTATCATTTTCCAATCCGGCACTAATTTTGAGAGGCGAAATCGGGGTGCCTGTCACCGCCAGGAGGTTCAGTTCATTAATATTTTTACTTGTTGCTGCATTATTCGGCTGCAATGCCGGTCGCATCGGGAAAAACAGTGACACAATCCCGATACCGGAACCTTCCAAAAATGCCGAGACATCCCCAATCCCGACTCACGATTGGCCTGTGCCCGAATTGGAGTCGTCGATTGACCTGACAAGGTCCGACCTTAACGGCATATCGGCAAACCTCGGTATCGACCTGGCATCTGGACAAGATTCCTTCTTTAGCGTCGATAATTCTGACGTCCGGCTCAATGAAATCCAACCGCAAAACCAAAACGACCTTATCCCGCTCTTCGAATCTCTTTTTTCATCCGTCGGAGACATAAACAGTATCCTCCTCGGAGGCGACAGAGTCTACGAGATTATTTCCGATAACCCCTACGCTGCGGAAGCTGTCCGCCATTCGCTCGACCTGACCCAAATCCAGAAGCTGAAACTAACACCTCACCAGGCGTACGGTGAATTAACATTAACACGGGATGATGTCATCGGTTTTGATGAACTCGGACCGATCTCCGAGCGTCTTGGATTCGAAATCGCTGGTCTCATTAATCAGGAAGTCCTTCTTGATGGCTCGACGTGCAAGGTAAACTTCATCGAACCTGCCGACGGGATCAGTCCTCTCGACGCACGCGACAAATTGATATCATCGAAGAATTCGGACATTGGCGTCTACGCCGTCAACAACACAGTTGTCGAAATTGTCACAGACCGCTGGGACATTGCCGAAAAAATCTGGCGCGTCATCAATATTCCCCCGCCTCCCAGAACCGACATCTATCGTTACCGTGTCAGATTCTCGGCGATCCCTGTGAAAAATGCGGATTACATGAAGATCAATTCTCTTTATAATCTGCTTACCGAAGGCGTAAAACCATCCGATTTGCTTGAATACGACCCCACACTCGAATTCGGAGATTCATTTCCGCTCTTCATCTGCGACGGCAGGACCATTGTCGATTGCTCGCCGGAAATCAAGCTCGATCCTGTCGACTCCTCCATTTCAATCGGAACAGTGGTAATACCGGAAGACAGCATCGGAAAGCCGGTCGAGGTTTCATTCGACCTGTATGTCAAAACGAACCGCGCCTATGAAAAAGGCCCGGAGGATATTGTCCGTTATGTCAGCGCAACTCCTTTCTGGCCGGTGAACAGCGACACTGCCAGGTCCGCGCTGGAGGAAGTACGCGGGGAGTACCCATCAGACACGACGGTCGGATTGATCAGGGGCTTGAATTCATGGGTTCGCGACAATATCGAGTATTCAGGAGACGTGGTCGGTTCGAGATACGGAGTCGAAACCGTTTTCGAGCAGCGTTATGGGCATTGCTGGGACCTTTCCGATGTTTATGTCACGCTTGCCCGTACCGCAGGGCTTCCCGCGAGAGAAGTGGCGGGTTGGATCTACGGCGTTGGCGGACATGTCTGGGCTCAGGTCTGGCTCGATGAGCAGAATGCATGGGTCGATGTCGATCCCACGCGCGACCATGTCGGGGTGACCAGCCTTTATATCCCGATCTGGGGCACAATCGACGGGGAAATGCTGTTCCTTTATTCGTCCACTCCCGAGATCTATCGTCTCGGTTTCTGAGTCTCCGGTAAAACTCGGGAACTCGGTCCAGTTTGGTATCACTTCAGCCATTTGACAGTAGATCCGCTCCATAACTGTCGCGGTTCTGTTGTACTCATTTTCATCAACAAACCGAAGATACCCAAACAACAGAACCGCGACAGTTATGGAGCGGATTCCTCTAGTCCACTCACATGGTTGAAGTGTTACCCAGTTTGAACGCGGGGATTTCGATGGTAAAATATTCGTATTACATGGCGACTCAACATCGGGTTGGTTCCTCAGCATTTTTCGACCGTACGAAATTCAGTATTGATAGAATCTAATCAGGTAGAGGCATTGTTTCTTAATAATATTACCTGATAATATTGCCTGATAAAGGGGCCCTCAAAATGATAAGGACTATCTTCCCTGCCTTAACGCTTCTACTCATGCTCAATCTTGCCGCCTGCTCGGGAAATTCCGGCACCCCGGTCGCTCCTGACCCCTTATTTAATCGCCCGACCGCCTCATCGACCGCCTCGACCCAGCTCTGGGGAGTCTGGGATATCATAATCGATGTCGAAAATATGGAAGTTGAGGGGATCCCCAACCGTCAGGGCATGTTCACCACCAATATCGTGAACATACTCAACGCAAAACCGACCGCACTGCAATTTTCAATTAATGATACCCCTATTGGAATGGATTACGTTGATATCGATATCGATGTCGGCATAACTCATCCTTTTCCCGGACTTCCACAGTACAATGGGTACGATGTCCGGGGTATATTTATGGGCAACGGTTCCGCCGCCCTTGCTACAGGCGGTTTGAACTATCCGGTTTTGGGCACCGACCAGATTATGCTTCCCGACCCGGATGACGACATCGGCGGTCCCGACGGTTACACGCGCTGGTACAATGCCTCCGAGTTCACAGGTCCCGGAATGCCTTTGTTCATGTATACAAAGGGTAACCTGGCTTCCCCCGGCTACACGGGGACCGCGACATTATGCCCGTATAAATATTTTGCCGACTCGCTTGGGACGGACTCCGACCTGTTCACATTCCTTAACGCGAATCCGAACCTTCACGGGGTCTTTTCATCCGGCGCGACAAATGAACGTAACTACTACCTCCGCTTTCCCTTTGCAGGTCCGGGAGTGAAGTTTTCATACGCTGTCATAGCCAATTGGATCGATCCTGACACGCATCCGGCAAACGCGTCGGAAGCGGTCGCGTGCGATGCTGACGATTCTCAAAGCGGTGTGTTTTATGTCGACCCCGGAAATTCCGGGGGGGAAATTGTGCTCGATTTCAGCCTCTGGAACTGGTCGGTCAATCCATCGACCATCACAGTCGAATCGACAGTCCTTTCGGCTCCATATACTCTGTCCGGAAGTGAGATGGTCCCTGTCGGTGGAAATGAAAACTATTCCACATGGCACGTGGAAATTCCCGCAGACGACGTTAAATATCTCTACGGAAATGAGTACTGGATAATCGCGGAATATGCAAACGTGGATTATTCGAATCCCTACGGCATCCCGAATGACGCTGAGAATGACCCGTTGACCGCATATTTCCGAAATGACCTTTACGTCTATCCGGACCACTGGCCGGACCCGGTGTGCGATGTGCAGGTTGTTACAGAAATGCCGGCGCAGAACTGGGGGACAATAGATGTCGAATTCGACGCGTCCGGCTCTTATGACCCTGATGGTCAGCCCCTCGAATACGAATGGGACTTCGATAACGACGGCGATTTCGGGGACTCATACAACTCCGGCACCGACTCGAATCCGATAAAAACTTACAGCGAATCCAACCAGACACAGGTCTGCTTAAGGGTTACTAATTACGTCGGACTGTATACTGAATGTTGTGTCGACGTCGATATTCAGGTCCTGTCGGCAAAAAATATCCCGCTCAGGACCGATGCAATGGCTGCCGATCTCGCGGTCGATCCGAATGACGGAAATGTCCTGATCCTTTATGAGGACGGGCAGGTCTGGGAATATACCGAATCAGGTTTATTCACGCAGGGTAACGCGACTTATTTATTCACCGCAAATATTCCGACAAGTCCGTATAACCCGACACCGCGCATAGCGGATTACAGGATAGATATCGCACCGAACGGCAACATGATGTGTGCGGGGGAAGCAGGGAGTCCCGGCTGGCCCGCGGGTGTATGGGGTCCGACGGGGACGAAGCTGGATGCCGCCCCGGGTCCCGGAGCGGGCGACTCGGTTCCCGATGTCATCTCCTGGAAACCCGGCGGTTCATTCACTGACAGCCACACATTCCTATGTCCCGGCAACGGCGGAGCGCAGAATAATATGTATACATGCTGGTATGGTACATGGTCATGGCAGCAGCATTACCAGCCGGACCCTCCCAATGACAACGAGAACGCCCCGACCGGAATCCCGAATGTAAAATTCAACCAGGTCGTCGGTGTAGAACCGGAGGACGGCCAGAATTTCTGGTGCCTCGAGGACACCCCCGACTATTACTGCGCCAAACGTCTTCTTTCAGGCTGGTACCACACCTACAACGGCGCGTACTTCGGAACAGGAGCGCAGACCGAGGCCGATGACGGCTGGTATGAAGCTAAAGACCTCACAATGGACTCCACGGCGCATTTCTACGTGCTCGACAAATTATCCAGCGGGCAGGGACGTATAAAGCCCTTCACATCGGGCGCTCCGGGGACAGCTCTCACTGACAACGCGGCGGGCGATCCTGACTCGATCAGTGAATCGCCGCTCAGAATCGAGGGCTCGACCTATATAAGCCCGACGTACGGCAACATGGTTTTCGTCCTGCACGGCGACGGGATTCCATGCAAGCTGTCGGTCTTCTTCATGTCGGATTTTAATTTTTAAGTATCGATTTTCAAATATCGGAAGAGATCACAATAAGCAGTAAAAAAGACCCGTCATCATCGACGGGTCTTTTGGTTTTTTTCAATAGGGTTTATTTGTATTTTCGATCTGGTCTTTTGATTTTTTTGATCAACACCCACAAGCAACGCTCGAGGACTCGCTCTGCTTGTGGGCGCCACCCGGTTTGGCTCCGCTTGTGGGCGCCACCCGGTTTGGCTCCGCCTATGTCGCCTCCATGCGGAGTGAGTCTTCGAACGTAGCATGGAGGTGGGCCATGATTTTTCCCGGGCTACTCCGACTTCTCGATGCAGAGCCTCCATGCGGAGTCTGCAAAAATCCTATGTCGCCTCCATGCGGAGTGAGTCTTCGAACGTAGCATGGAGGTGGGCCATCTTATTAAAAATTAATACCTACTCCGACTTCTTCATCTTCGCCAGTTCCATAAACGGCGCGATAAGATCGATCGGAAGCGGGAAAATCGTAGTCGAATTTTTCTCCGCAGCGATTTCCACCAGCGTCTGGAGATACCTCAATTGCAGCGTCATTGGATTCCGGCTCATCACATCGGCAGCATCGGCGAGTTTAGCTGACGCCTGGAACTCGCCCTCGGCGGCGATGATCTTCGCCCTTCTCTCGCGCTCGGCTTCCGCCTGCTTCGCCATGGCGCGCTTCATTGTTTCGGGAAGCTCGACATCCTTCACCTCGACAACCGAAACCTTGATTCCCCACGGGTCGGTCTGCCCGTCGATGATGGTCTGCAACATCTGGTTTATTTTCTCCCTGTTGGCAAGGAGGTCGTCCAATTCGTGCTCGCCCAGAACGCTTCTAAGCGTGGTCTGCGCGATCTGGCTGGTCGCGAGGTTGAAGTTCCGGACGTTATTCACCGCCCGGTTCGGATCCATCACCTGGTAATAAATAACCGCGTTGACCCTGATCGTCACATTGTCGCGGGAGATGACCTCCTGCGCCGGCACGTCGAGGGTGATTGTGCGGATGTCCACCTTGCGGAGTGTCTGGACGAACGGTATTACGAAAACCCAGCCGGGTCCTCTGAGTCCCTGATATTTTCCGAGCGTGTAAAGCACGATTCTTTCATACTGATACACGACCTTCAGGAACGAGCTTAAAATAATGAAAGCTACTACTACAATAATCGCAATGTTGATTATCGACGGCATTGTGATGTCTCCTTTTGACAGGCGTAATTTATTTCTTATTCCAAACCTGGGCGAAACTTCGCTCCGATACAAAATCCAGGCGTAAATTCCGAAATCAAAATCACTGTGGCTCAAGCTGCCGTTTTTAACCTTTCTCAGCCAGCAGATCCACCTTCTGGACGATCAGCAGCCGTTCCTTCATCCCGACCACCTTGATCTCATCGCCGATACCAACCGACCCGAACTCGCTGACCGCGTCCCAGTACGCCCCTATCACATAAACCTTCCCGCGTTTGTGAGGCGAACACTCCTGCTTGACCGTGCCGATCTGTCCGATAAGGCTCTCGTACGGGTCGAAATGCCCTTTGATCGAGAAGTACTCATAGGCCATCCAGACAGCTATCACAATTGCGCCGAGCAGGACGATTATCAGTCCGAACCATAATACGGTAACCATGGAAACAAAATATTGCATGCCGGTCCTCCACGCCTGATAAAGCTCAATAAAATCAGATTTATCGTCTCATTGCAAGATACCGATGTTAATCGGACGGTAAAACCGCCATTTTGTTGCGTTTGACCTTAATCATAACCACCCGGATTAATCTGAGCGCTCACTTTATTAGCGCTTTCCCAATAAGATATCAAACCCACCCTGTGCCGACTCCAAGCCACTCCCCCGACATAACTTACTCCCTGGTGGCGCCCACAAGCGGAGCGAGTCTTCGAACGCAGCTTGTGGGTGTTGGCGGCGTCTCACATTATGCACACTTTCTTTATATATCTACGATTGCACATAATATTCTCCGATGCTCAGAATGCCCGGGTCTATTTCATGGCTCGAATTTGCTAAGGAAAACATCAAAGTCGCCGTTGGAAGTATGATTGTCGACTCCGGGACCTGGATCGAAGTCGACAGTAAGAGTGAAGTAACCAATCACATACACGATTCCCGAGCCGTTCACTGCTACTCCACGGCCCCCCTCCGCACCGCTTCCGCCCCAGGTTTTCGACCAGAGGAAATTCCCCGATGAATCGAACCTGCTCAAGAAAACGTCAATGTAGCCGATGGAAGTATGGTTATCAACGCTGGGACCGGGGTCGAAGTCGACAGTGTCCCAGAAGCCACCCGTCACATACACGTTTCCCGAACCGTCCGCAGCGACTCCATGGCCATTGTCCCAATCGCTCCCGCCCCATGTCTTTGCCCAAAGGAAGTTTCCTGACGAATCGAACCTGCTAAGGAAAACATCACCATCCTCAACGGATATATGGTTATCTATGCCGGGTCCAGGGTCGAAGTCGACAGTTACCCGGAAGTAGCCTGTCACATACACGTTTCCAGAACCGTCCGACGCGACTCCATAGCCATAGTCTTCTAAGCTCCCGCCCCAGGTTTTTGCCCATTGGAAATTCCCCGACGAATCGAACTTGCTCAGGAAAATGTCAAAAGAACCATTGGAAGTATGGTTATCTTCGCCCGCCGCGGCGGGGTCGAAGTCAGCAGTTTCATGGTAGTAGCCTGTCACAAACACGTTCCCCGAGCTGTCCACCCCTACTGCATAACCCACGTCCCAATCGCTCCCGCCCCATGTCTTTGCCCAAAGGAAGTTTCCTGACGAATCGAACCTGCTTAGGAAAATGTCATGTTCGCCATTGAAGGTATGGTTATCTTCGCCGGGACCCGTGTCAAAGTCGACAGTTCCCAGAAAGTGACCAGTCACATACACATTTCCTGAACCGTCTGCCGTAACTCCACAGCCTTCGTCCCAAGCGGTTCCGCCCCAGGTCTTTGCCCAGAGGAAATTTCCTGACGAATCGAACTTGCTCAGGAAAACATCTTCCATTCCGTTGGAAGTGCGGTTATCAACAGCGGGACCCGGGTTGAAGTCGGCTGTTCCCCTGAATAAGCCCGTCACATACACATTTCCCGAGCCATCCGCTGCGACTCCGTTGCCACAGTCACTATAAACCCCTCCCCATGCCTTTGCCCATTGGAAGTTCCCCATCGAATCGAATTTACTGAGGAAAACGTCATCTTGGCCATAGGAAGTATGGTTATCAACCCCGCTTCCAGTATCAAAGTCGGCAGTATCACGGAAGTAACCTGTCACATACACATTTCCCGAGCCGTCCACCGCGACCGAATAACCGAAGTCGGTATTGCTCCCACCCCACGTGCGAGCCCATCCATACCCCCCAACCTCCACTGATTGTAAATTCCAGGCATCTACCACTCCAAGATTAGGGTCCGTCTGGCTATCCGCGACCCTTATAAGTAGCGGGTACTCTCCAGACCCGGCGCCAAGCTCATTTTTTACCAAGCCAGTATAAATTGCGGTGTTGTCGGGTGATATAGCTCCGAAAGACAGCGCGACCTCGCCGGCGAATAAATCAGGCGATTCTATTGTCACCGACGAAATCGTTTCAAGTCCCTGATGATCCCAGATTTCGACCTCGATCGGGACTGAGCTTCCAGCATAAGGACCAAGCTCCAAAACGGAATTAATATTTATCTTATACGCTTCAAGTGAATTCGCTTCAGGTGGAAAATCGGTTAACGGATCGATAACATCGCCGTCTGCGGGCGACCATGAAGCATCGACAACATACCCGAATCGTATCGGACCGGTCGGAAGCCTCAAGATCGCTGTTTGGGTTTGCGATGTCCCTGCAAGAAAAACCCTTCTCGGTTGATCCTCTGAGTACGCAAGGTACGGATTCAACGTTGATGTGAGGTCGGCGGTGTCGGACGCGTATTTGCCCTTTGTGTAGCGGAGAATAAAAGGCACATCCGGATTTTCGGGAAAATCGGTCGGATTGAAAAGCGTGGTGTAACCGTCTGCGTTTAGAAGTCTCGGATTTTGATCGTTCCATGCGATTTTTCTGCCGCTTGCGGGAAATTCATAATTTGACCCCGTGACCAGAATTCCCCTGACATCAAAACCTGTGAATTTGGCTAATCCGGGAAATGGATGCTTGAGAGTCAGGTCTACGCTTATAGAGCCGTCGGGGAGAGGAAATAGATTATCGATTGTGAGACAGTCCACGCAGGTCGTCTCAAGAATATGGACCATATTAAAGTGCATTTCCGCTCCACGAAGCGGCACTGCGGTTGCCGACGTATGATCCGACGAAATCTCGATTTCCCAGAATCCTAAAAAGTGCCTTGCGCTGGAATTTGTTTTGGGTTTCCCCGATGCGTGAACAGAAATCTCGTTTAAAGTTGGAGATGTCGGAGTGGTGGGGCTTCCATCAGATTGGCAACCGTACAGCGTAATCGCGAGGCTGAAAATCAGCGACATCTTGATACAGTTTGGAAGGTTCCTCATTCCGCCACCTCCGACAGGTTATGGGACTATTGAAAATTATACCAGTAAAATTCGTATCAGCAAAATATATGCAGATTTGAAGCCCGGGATCCCTTGCAGGAACAGGCTCGAATCATTCAAGCGTTTACTTGGGCTCCCGGGAACCCAATTCATACCATGCAGGTGTCGAGTCCGTTCCTGCAAGGGTTCCCGGGCTACGTCCTCTGTGTCGCCTCCATGCGGAGTTTACGTAGCATGGAGGCGACATAGGGGATATTTTTTTAGACCTGCATTTGATATAAAATTTGGAAGCCTTAAGCATCTTGTCGATGGTATTTCAGCGTCATGCGATCCCAGCGCATGGCAGGACACGTGGTATAATAACCCAATCGCGCTTTATTAAGCAGTTTCATGAAAACCGGAAATAAAAAGAAAATTGCCATAACAGTTGTTTTGATTCTGATCGTTGCGGTTATCGCGTCAGCCTGGTGGTTCGCGAATCAAAACTGGCAGGACGGGTACAAAAAACAGGTCTCCGACGGCGCTGTACAGCTTCTTCAGAACAATCCGTACGATCAAATTTCGGTCGTCGTTATCGTCATCGACGGCCTTCGCTGGCCGGAGGGAATCGGCGATCCCGACCACAAATTCATTCCCCACATCTGGAACGACCTCGTTCCAAAGGGTTCCCTTTTAATCAACAACTGGATCGAATCTCCGACCGCGACAACATCCTCCCACACCGCCATGATGACCGGACGAATCTCTCCCGTGCCGAACGACGGGCACATTCGTCCTGTGTTCCCGACCTTCATGGAAGAATTCCGTGACGCCCGCAGCGATTATGTCGAATCGAAAATCGCAGAGATCACGCGAATCCCGGGGGGAATTTTCAGGCCGACAGGATCGACTCTTTCTGAAATCTATGATCTCCTTGCCGACGCGAGGGAATTTAGCCCCGAAAAAACCGGGATGTATCTCGGAAAAGACCTCATCCACTCGATTAACCAGTCGTCGAGCGGACGATATCCCGATGAAGATATTCTGTTAATCGACAGCCTCAGGGACATCGAAGTCACCGAATATTTCAAGGCGAAAATTCCCGACGTGCATCCCAATATGGTCTTTGTGAATCTCGGCGATGTCGATGAATGCGGGCACGAGGCGGAATGGCACTATTACGTCGACGCGATCCGCTGGGCGGACTTTCATGTCTGGGAGATGTGGCAGGCGCTTCAGGAGGAGTTGAGATATCGTGGGAAGACTTATTTCATCGTCACCACCGACCACGGACGGCATGTCCCCGAAAGGGGCGGATTTCCTCAGCATGGGTGCTTCTGCGAATTATGCCGTCATTCGTTCATGCTGCTGATCGGTCCGGGAATCAAGGAGGGATTTGTTTCGGATGCGCAACATTCGGAACTCGACCTCGCCCCCACTATTGGAAAAATAATGGGCTTCGAAACACCGGCATCGACAGGGACAGCGATTGATGAAATTTTCGAGGATGAATGGCAATTTCCGACATCGCGTGGGACCCCTGCAGTGCAGTCTGTGACAAAAGATAGAGAAGCCGTGGATGACAGGGACACCATCAACCTTCTTGCTGAAAAAATTGGAGAATCACTCGGGAATGGGACGTCGGACGACCTGGAAGAACTGGTCTTCCTTGCACTTTTGATGCAGGGACATGTAAAACCCGAGTTTCTATCCGTTATACATGAAGGCTTAAAAACCAGATTCGATTTCACGATTGCTGATGCCCACGATCTAGCGAAAGTTTACCCAGCGTCGATACTGGGATTAGAACCTGAATGGACGGTCCCGACAGAGCACCAATTTTTAACAGGACATGAATCCGAGCTCTGGATTAGGTTTGACGAGCATGCCAAAAATTTTGGAATTATCAACGAACAGTATGAATTCGCCGGCAATGACCTTTCCGTGCTGGAGAGAATATTACTCGCAATTTCCTTTATGCAGGAACGGAATTCCGGCGACCGCCGTCCACCAGATTCGACAATGACCGGCTCGATACTTCTTAAAACACTTGCCGAATACGAAGGCGAGGACCGAGTTTACAACATGGACTTCGAGGACTTTCTCGATGACTTCCGATATCGCGAAGGCCCGAACGAAATCTTCACCGTGAAAGAAATCTCCATGCGCGACCGTATGTGGCTCGTCTGGGGTATCGAGCATGTCCTGAAAGAGGCGAATCCCGATCACATGCCTGACCTCTATCCGCTTCTCGAACGCCAGCATCGCCTTCTGGTCGCATTCATGCATGAATGGCAGGACGCTAACGCGATGGTTGGCGGCACCGGCGACCTCGGCGAGGAAATCGACTTTGTCGCGCAGGGACTCGCCCTCTCCAACCTCGCTGAATTCAAGCCGTGGCGGAAATGGGAACTCGACGCGCTCGGTTACAGCATGGACATATACCGCACACCGCTCTTCTCATGGCCCCCGCATCATTTCTTCTACCTTCTCGGACAGGCGAATGCGCTCGCCGGAGAGTGGGCCGCGAATGAGCGGCTGAAGTTATATGTCGAGGATGACGGGACGATTCGTCACGACCTCCTCGATCAGGGCGACCCGATCAAACCCGGCGATGACGGCTACATCGAGGCTGCGTCGGCGCTCGCGTACGGGCTCAGCCGGTTCGAACTTGCCGACTACAACCTCTTCGACCTCGAAATGTACCCCATCGTCCATCAGCAGGATTCGCGGTAACTTTCAACGCTCCTCAATATCGGATATTCGGGAATCCAAATAGGTGCCGACGGCCTATTAATTGAAGCTGTCCGCACCGTTTGTCGGACTGGTAAAAATGGACGGCACAACCTGCGATATCATGTGGCAGTCGGACAATCTCGGTTATCTCGTCACGCACAGCCCATCGATCGGTGCCGATGGCACGATTTACATGACCGGGCACAACGCATCGACCGCCCTCTACGCCTGGGGGGATTGACACCTGGGGAAATTGAACCGACCCACGGTATATATTCTAACCATGTGTCGCCTGTATACGGACCCTGCGCAGCTCACAGGGATTGTCGGTCTTTAGTCAAAGGTTATTGACATCAGCAATAATTTCTAAGGCTTCCTGATGTGAAACACCTTGCCTTCGTTCTATACTTGTAACCTCCATTTCATCTAGAAACTGAGAACGATTCATATATGCCTCAAAACCTTGCACTATAACTTGAGCTGCTGCCCCTCGTCTTATCCCAGCATGAGAAATAATGCAACAAGCCATAGCTCTTGTGATTGCGACGTAGAATAGTCGCCTGGACTCATTACTAAGCCGCGCGTTATCTGGGCATTTTTTAATAACATGAAAGGGGACTCGAATTGTAAAAGGATGTTATCAATTCAGGATACCTGCGTATTGTCC
>Ga0214473_10000468_pt1 | contig 56887 bp, 55 predicted proteins | sample RVTome_7_FD_203509 | JGI IMG/M metagenome (GOLD analysis project Ga0214473, IMG submission 203509) | Soil microbial communities from uranium-contaminated site in the Upper Colorado River Basin, Wyoming, United States - RVT98D197 | ecosystem: Environmental > Terrestrial > Soil > Contaminated >... | reverse complement strand
GTGGCATGACTGCTATGGGTAGCATTGTGATCAAGGAAAAGGGAATCAGTTCCACCTTAAATTGGAAGGTAAGTGGTCTTGACAATGGGGTCCACCTTAGTTATTAATATCTATTCGAATCTTCTCTTCGTCATCTTTCTTCGAATCTTGCTTGAAAAATTTGTCTTTTAATTCACATTCTTTTTCCCCACACTCTGAATGATCTCTATTGAAATATTTTTGTATTAAACAATTAAAGCATTGAGAAATCAGTTTCAACTTGTGTTTTTCTTGATCCCCCTTAAATACTTCATGCCCCTCCAATATTTGCGAAAGCCGAGAGTTTCTTTTTGGAATCAACTCCTGTTGTGCATCTCGTAAGGGTTTTAAATAAGTCGTTTTAAGATATTCTCTCGCCTCAGCAGTCAAAATATAACCAACATCATCAACTCCTGCTCTGACTTCAAAAGGCAAAATCCGATCACCGTTATGTTGAATATCAAGAATGAGTCGCAAATATGGGTTTGCACTATCCCCCGCACCCTCCATCCCGAGCCACTCAATAAAATGTTTAGCTTCTTCATCTATCAAGTCTTCGAATATGCACTCCATTCTCATGCGTCGAGTATTTTCATAAAAATCTTCGAAGGTCACGCGTATCCATTCAGTGCTATGCGTTTTAAGCACCAGCTTAATAGCATCAATTACTGCTGTCTTTCCGGAATCGTTTTCGCCTATGAGCACATTCAATCCGTTTTGGAATCCCACGTCCAAATCTGGCGACCGAATACCTTTTTGATCGGTAAAAATATCGGCCCCGCCTCCGAATTTTCTGAAATTCCATAGTTTCAATTGCGATAAATACATAAACTACCTCAGAAACGACAATTTTTCACAAAATATGCCTTATGGAGAGAACTCTTCATCTTCTTCTAGCTCTTGAAAGAACTCGTCAAATATTTCCTCTTGAACGCCCCATCTTCTTACTTTTCTTTCTCCGCCCTTGTATTGGCAACAGTCCTATAACGAGTCATGACACCGATGCACTTTGCGCCACGGATTCCAGGAGTTTTTGCGTTTGGTTGGTTGATCGTTGCAGCTTATCTTCCAGCTCGTCGCAGAGCGCCATCAGCTGATCCACTTTGGCAACAATGCGTTTTTGTTCCTCAGAAGGCGGCAACGGTATTTTCAGACTCTTTAAATCTCTTAATAGCAAGTTCTTTACAGATGTTCCTTGAGCAATTCTCAATAGCATCGCGATATCGTAGGATAATGCATAAACTAGGTAACTCAAGAGAATGAAGGGTTTTACTGGTTTTATTATTGCTACACTCTTTTGAAAGGTAGTATATCTGACTTTGTCTTTATCCTTTGCAACTGCAATTTTTCCTATGGATCCGGCATTAGAAAGTAGAATATCACCTAATTCCAGGTTTGTTCTTTTATGCACTTCCAAGAAATCTTCTTTCATTATTTGCCTGGCATTTAGATAATTCAATTCGCCACCTACAATGTCTTTTGCACTTAAGAAATAATATCCTGAGTTTTCTTGATTATCACAGTCTCCGTGTTTTCCATCTGTTACCAACTTACAAATTTCACAAAGCCTGCACCAAATCCAACCTTCTGGCAGTTTATGTGGAATTTCTTGGTCAGCAATCAATGGCAAAGGTTTTTCTTCTCTGAGCTTTCGTTCTTTGACAAGGCGTTCTTTTTCGGCTTTGATTCTTTCGAGCAAGACTGATGCTGGTTCATCTGATGGGTCTTGGGGGACGAGTTTGCCTTGGACGGCTAGTTGGAGGATGGTTTGGCGGAGTTCGGGGATGGTTTCTGGGGTGTCGTAGACAAGTGTGAAGCTGTCTCGGAGGTTGCGCCAGTTGGCTGTTAGGTCTTCTTTGCGGCTAGCGGTCAAACGGTTCAGTGAGGCCCGATTCAGCTTTAGTTTGGTTTCTTTCTTCTTGGATTGGCGCTCTTCCAGTTCGTCGCAGAGCGCCATTAGCTGATCGACTTTGGCAACAATGCGTTTTTGTTCCTTAACTGGGGCAACTGGAATAATGTACTGCTTGATCGTAGATGTATTCAATTCAACTTGCTTGGTAGACCCTGATGCAAGATTCTCGATTTCATCTTGAACATAAGGACTTGCTATCCAATTGAATATGAACTGCGACTCCATAAGAATCGAACGGACTATCGTAACATGAGAGTCAGCAACGACCATTTCATAATTGTTCTCTTCTCTAACGTAGACATTTGCCCTACCGATTGTCCCCAGACCAGTCGAATTCCACAAAAGATCGCCGCTTCTTACATATCGTTCTGGGGCATAGTGCTCAAGTGACGACGGTTTGACAAATCTTGCTTTTGAAATGTCAAAACCACTCCATTGTATGCATTTTTGAGAAATCACCGGGATTTCCCTTTCATCAACATATTCCGGCCCTTTACCCCTTTGAATGTAAGAGCATATATCCTGAAATCTTGCCCATTCCCAATTGCCAGGTACTTCGTAAGGAGTTTCTTCGAGTCTAGTTGGTGCGATGGATTTTTCCTCTTTGATTTTGCCTTCTTTGATGAGGCGTTCTTTTTCGGTTTTGATTTTTTCCAACAGAACCGAAGCGGGTTCATCGGATGGGTCTTGGGGGACGAGTTTGCCTTGGACAGCCAACTGCAGAATTAGTTCGCGCAGTTTGGGAATGCCGTTTGGGGCTTCTGTCAAAGTCTCAAATTGATCGAGCAAGAGCTGTTGGGTCATCTTCTATCGCTCCAAGGCATCTGCCAGTTCTTGCAGTAATTTCTGTCGTGTTTCGCTGACTTGTTCCTGAATTTCGTTGTACTCTCGCAGCAATTCTTCCGGGTCGCCATGGTCATCATCAGGCGCATGCGGATTTTTGATATCGAGATTGAAATTTCGATCCTTAATCCCCTGCGCGGTCACTTTCCAGGCAAATTCGTTTTCAACACGGTTCTCCCACCATGCCTTTTCGGGCTCGAACTCCTCGATCCGGATGGGTTTGGTTTTGGAATACGACTTGTAGCCTTCCGGGTAGGGGTGCTCATAGTACCAGACTTCTTTCGTCGGTTCCCCTTTGGTGAAGAAGAGCAGGTTGGTTTTGATTCCGGTATATGGGCTAAATACGCCATTCGGCAGGCGCACGATGGTGTGAAGGTTGCACTCTTCCAGCAGCTTCTCCTTGATGCGCGTTTTGACGCCTTCTCCAAAAAGAGTGCCGTCGGGCAAAACAATAGCGGCGCGTCCGCCATCCTTCAAAATATGCATAATTAGCACCAAGAAAAGGTCGGCTGTCTCACGGGTACGGTAGGCTGCGGGGAAATTGGACTCAATCCCGTCTTCCTCCATTCCCCCGAATGGGGGATTGGTTAGCACTACATCGATACGCTCGCGTGGTCCCCAGTCGCGGAGCGGCCGCGCCAGGGTGTTATCATGCCTTATCTGCGAGGGGACTTCGATTTCGTGCAGCAGCATGTTGGTCACGCATAGGAGATGGGGCATCGGCTTCTTTTCGATGCCCGAGATGCTTGTCTGAAGAGTTCTTTCATCTTCGACTGAGTTGACATAATTCTTCCTGATGTGATCGATAGTGCAGGTCAAAAAGCCACCAGTACCGCAGGCCGGGTCAAGCATCTTTTCGCCAAGCTTTGGATTAATCATATCAGTCATGAACTGTGTGACAGCGCGCGGCGTGTAGTATTCACCGGCATTGCCCGCGCTCTGAAGGTCTTTAAGAATCTGCTCATAAATGTTGCCAAAGAGATGCATGTCCTCTGAGCGGTTGAAGTCAACCGTGTTGATTTTGTTGATAACCTGGCGGAGAAGCTGACCTGATTTCATGTAGTTGAAAGCATCTTCAAAAACCTGGCGGACGATGTAGCCGCGTTGGTCGCGAATCTGGCTAACCGGCAAGTCCTTCAGGGTCTTGAACAGGTCGTTATTGACAAAGTCTAGGAGTTCTTCGCCGGTGATTCCTTCGGGGTCTTGCGCCCAAATGCGCCAGCGCAATCTCTCGGGCATCGGCGACTTGTAATTGTCATCTATCAGCTCATACTGTCTTTCGCGGTCATCAAAGATTTTGAGGAAGAACATCCATCCAAGCTGGCTGATACGCTGTGCGTCGCCATCAACGCCAGCATCTTTGCGCATGATGTCTTGGATAGTTTTGACTGTGGTGCTTATGGACATGTTGGTGGTTTGCCTCCTTGGGGACCAGGTAGAGATTGCCGCGTCGCTTCGCTCCTCGCAATGACGGGCGCGCAGGTGCAATGACGAGCTCTTATGCAGTTTATGGTCTTTTTCAAATCCCCCTTGGCCCCCCTTTTCTAAAGGGGGGAACCATACTAAGCTGCTTCGTACAACCGTTTTTCCAGTTCGCGAAGGGCTTTCAAGTATTGTTTTTTGCCACCGAAGAGGGAGACAATCTCGAGCGGTGTCCCCAGTTCGGTGAAAGGCTGGACTTTCAGGACTTCGAGCGACTCGATATTCTCAATCCCCTCGTCGGCATACTTATCCAGCATTGCATTTAGGACAGCTTTTGCCTGCTCGCTGTATTTGGAAAAATAATCACGTTTTCGGACATCTTGTGCTCGCTCCCGCCTGGTGAGCGGTTTTTGGTCATAGGCTACATGACAGACGAGATCAAAGGGGTCATAATTCTTCCCTACTTCCTCCGCAAGTGCTTCAAAGAGAACTCCCTGTTCTCTGAGTTCATCAATGATAGCCTTTTTCTGGTCGGCTTTCGACCAATCGGTCAGGAAATCATCAAGCGACGCATATTCTTTTTTAACATTCTTCCGGGTGTAATCCTTTAAGGATTCGGTTATCAGCTTGCCATCTTTGCCGTAATACTGGACTCGTTCGGCAATAATGCTTACTTCAACATCGCCAACAGTGTATTTGTATCGCGGCTCGGTTGGCGGTTTAGGTGGAAACGGCCCAGTGGGTTCGGGCGGTTCATCTATGATTATTGTGCCTCCTGGTGGCTCCGGCTGTTCAGGAGGAACGGGCGGATCATCAGGTCCGGGCTCGTATATCTGAATCGGCGGGCCGTCAAAAGCAGGATCTGCGAAAAGTTCCGTCGCTTTCCGAAAATCCATGATCGTGAAGAAGTATTTGTCAAAATCCTCTCTTACCCTGGTTCCGCGGCCAATGATCTGCTTGAACTCAATCATCGAGTTGATGGCGCGGTCAATAACGATGAGCTTGCAGGTCTGGGTATCAACGCCGGTGCTCATCAAGCGGGATGTGGTGGTGATCACAGGATATTTCTGCTCGGGGTCGATGAAGTTATCCAACTCCAACTTTCCTTCAGGGTTGTCCCCGGTGATGCGCATAATGTACTTGCGGTTTGCATGAGCCAGGTCTGCATTGGCATTAACAAGAACTTGTCTCATGCGTTCAGCGTGGTTGATATCTTCGCAAAAGATAATTGTCTTGGCAAAGCGGTCGGTTGCTTTGAGGAAATCGGACACCTTTTGGGCAACCAGCTCAGTTCGTTTCTTAAGAATCAGCGTCTTATCGAAATCCTTTTGGTTGTAGATGCGGTCTTCGATCTCGACGCCGTAGTCATCCATCTTCCCCTTCTCAGGACGCCAGCCCGTCAGATCTTTGTCGATATCAATTCTGATAACTTGATAAGGAGCTAGAAAGCCATCTTCAATGCCTTGTTTTAGAGAGTAAGTATAGATTGGGTCACCAAAGTAGTGAATGTTGGAGATGAATTTGGTTTCTTTGGGAGTGGCAGTCATGCCGATCTGAGTCGCGGAGTCGAAATACGCGAGGATTTCATGCCACATCGCTTCTTCGGCAGCGCTGCTGCGATGACACTCGTCGACCACAATAAGATCGAAGAAGTCCGGTGAGAATTGCTTATAAATGTTTTTGAATTCTTCTTCACCGCTAACCGCCTGATACAGAGCTAGGTATATTTCGAATGACTTATCAACCAGCCGTTTGGTGATCTTGGTCATGGCACCGCCGAACGGTTTGAAGTCATTGATCTTGGTCTGATCGACAAGGATGTTTCTGTCAGCGAGGAAGAGAATGCGTTTCATAATCTTGGGCTTCCAGAGCCGCCAAATGATCTGAAAAGCGGTGTACGTCTTGCCCGTGCCGGTTGCCATTACCAGAAGGATGCGTTTCTGGCCCTTGGCAATTGCCTCAACGACGCGGTTTATGGCGACGCGCTGGTAGTAGCGAGGCTCTTTCCCCGTGATATCTGCATGATAATCCTGGGTGACAACTTGCTCGGTTGCGGACGTTATCCCTTTCCACTGACAATAGCGCTGCCAGAGATCATCCGGAGACGGAAAGCTGTTTAGCGAAAGCTCTTGCTCTGTAGCTGAGCTGAGACCGGTGCGGTCGTGTTGGAGAAATCCATCGCCGTTTGAGCTGTAGGCAAAAGGCACATCAAGCAGTTCACTGTAGTCGAGAGCCTGCTGCATTCCATCGCCGATTTGGTGGTTGTTGTCTTTGGCTTCAACAACGGCCAACGGGATCTGCGGTTTGCAGTAAAGAATGTAATCCGCCCGCTTGGCTTTCCCGCGGCTTATCTTTTTGCCTTGGACGATTATCTGACCGTCAGTGAAAGACACTTCTTCGCGGATTTGAGTGTGTAAGTCCCAACCGCAGGCAGTGATCGCAGGCGTGATGAATTTTGTGCAGATATCTCGTTCGGTGAGAGATCTTTTGTCCATTCGCTATCCGTACTTCCCGTTGCATCACTAGATTAGGTTATTGGCACTGATTGAATCGATTATTCGATCTGGGCAGCTTACAGACCAGTCTAGAGAAGGGCTCCGGAGAAACAAGAATGGCAGATGATTCTCCCCAGTTGCCCCTGAAAAACCAAGAAATCACACCAAAATTATATCATAAAGGCGCAAGAGAAGAGCTGGCCAGAGGTTTTCTCTTTCGGATGTTTTTGCGCAATCCTTTTGAGGCCCAACAGCACTGGCTGCTTGCCTGCCAAAAGCAAGGATATCAGGGGGACGCTCTCTGGAACAAACAAATCAATATCTTTGGTCCTAATAGGTTCAACCTCCATCTTTCCCAGCAGGTAGTGATAATAAATAAGCGGAACCCATCCGCCACCGATAACAACTTCGGACAAGTACGGCTTAAGAAGTCCAAGTGTCTTTAGGAACCCAATTTTGAAGTCTTCCGGCATTCCTAACTCCTAACTTTCAAAGAGCTTCTTCAGCTTCTTCGCATATAGATGCTCGGCTTGTTCAAGACCTCGAACTGGGTAGTTGTATAGATCGAGGTAGAGCTGCAGGTCTGAAACAACCCACAAATCATTTACCAGCTGTTTATTATAAAAAACCGAATGCTTGTAATAAGGAAGCAGGAATATGATATTTGCGTCTTGTTCTGCTGCTTTGAGATTCAACTCCCTCGCAAAGAAATCTATCACATCCTTGCTTGAGACATATGAGTGAACTTCATTGTAGACAGTATATGGGGCGATAAGATTGGCGCCGGCATGAAGCCCGAGAGCATATATAATCTTTTGTTCCGAAACATCTACATTTCTCAATTTATCCAGGATTTCATCGGGGCTTTTTGCCAAACAGAAATATCGAAATTCTTGATTCTTCTTATAGTTATATTCATGGATCCAATCTTCTAATATACCTTTTGGGCTGCGGATTTGTAGCTTGGAATTGGAACGCACATCATAATTCCTTTTTTCGAGTTCACGGACCATTCGCGAAACAAAACCGGGATCAAGATTAACATATTGAGCTAGCTCTCGGACTCCCCATGCTCTCTGACTTTGTTCTAGCATTGCTCGCAGAATTAGGGATGCCTTGTCTGAAAAAGGATTCCTGCCTCTTCGTTTCTCGGGGAAGCGATTCGGAAATCCAGTCCGCTCAATAAATAGACTTCGATACTTCAAATATACATTCCCTGACAGATCGATGAAGAAAATGCCTTCTTCTTTGCATCTCACTCTACGAGGTGGGCTTAAGTAAGGAGAGACAATGAGCGGTAGAAACTCAGGGTGGTTACTTACCAATGATTTTAGCTGAGCTAACTTATCATCAAATATTGAAGAACTCTGTTGAGCAAGGATTTCGCCTGCAAATTTGACTGTCCAATCTTCCGAGACGATTTTCATAATAAAATCTGGTTGTTCCCAGCCAGCATCTAAACTGGGCTCGATTGAGACTTTTAGCTCATCAGCCTTTATTATTTCCTCTATATTATTCTTGAGTTCTTGGATAATATCTTGTTCTTTACTCATTTATTTGTTGCCTCATGATAGATTGCTGTCCATTTGGACAACATTATAAATACTAACAACATCTGTCGTCAATCTATTTCGGAATTTTCTCCACAATCTGCAAGATTTTCTCATGAGTCGTGGGGACTAGCGCGACTTTCCTAGTTATTTTGAGAAATAGGGCGTATCGCCTCGTAGAATAGCATGTTTTCAGCTTTAGAGTGTATTACCCTCAAGGCAGGTATTCTTCGAGCTTTAAAGCCCTTATGAGCTGACGTTGAACATCATTAAGCTTAGAGATAGACTGGCGAATTCTGGGACGCCCTATGCCACCGATCGGTGCATGCACTAGGTCCACAAGTTTGATGTTGCTGAGTTCCTCAAGTATCGCTTTTGGACTCATATTGATGCCGGCCGCGTTGACCCGACGCCAGATAAGATTAACAAGCATAAGTGCCACCACACAGTAGAAGACGTGTACCCGTATTTTATCGTCGGTCCAGTGAAACATGGGCGAGAAGCTTAAAAAGGTAGGATCTTTCATCTGGCGAAAGGCGCTCTCCACCGCGTTCTGAGCCCGGTAGAATTTTACGATATCGTAATCGGAAAGATCGCTTCGATCAGTAAAGAGAATGCGTTTTCCAAAATGAGTCGCCTCCATTTTCTCTCGTCTCTCTTCGTCGAGCTTAAAAGTGAGACTTAAGGCCCCCTTATCTTCGGTAAGCTCAATGGCAAGCACATCTTTTAGAAAACGCGGCTCGATTATCTTCTCAATTTGGCTCTCAATCTCTTTTCTTTCTCGACGACTCCTTTTTCTTTCGAGTACCGCCTTAAGTTCAGACAACTTGGAGAAGGCTTTGGCAAGTGTCTGATCAAAACCCCGCCGCTGTTTTCTGTAGAGCTCTTGGCAAAAGGTTACGACAACGGTTCGCTCTATGCCAAAGACTTCCTTTGTCGTCCGGTAGGTCAAGAGGCCTTTAAGCTTTTCGTCGCTTGCCTTCTTGAAGTCTTCAAGGGGCAGCGCCAATAGCTCTTTGTGTTGGCTTGGGATAAGGGAACCGACGAAGTGATACGGGCTTGCCTCGATCGCAGAGAGGTTTGCTCCTGAGTTGTTGCCTTTGTCAAAGACGAGGGTTATATCGCATATTTTGGCGGCAAACTCCTTATATCTTTGTACCAATTCATCTGTCATCTGTGCAAAGGACTTCACATCAGACATATTGCCTGGGTAGCAGAGGCTAGAAAAGGGAATGCTGTGATCGACTGAGACGAGAAGCACGAGTCCGATCTGCCTTAAATCATGGCGCTTTTGCTTCGAGTACCCTCTGTTTGCAAGGACGCTCTTAGTATCGGTGTCGATGAAGGTAAAGAAGTTGGTGGCGTCCAGTACAAGGCAGGAAGGATCGATCTTAAAATCATCAATGATGCGCTTTGTGAGATTTCTCTCTATTAAGGTGATTTCTTCTTCCTTGAGCTTTCCCATGGCATCCCAGAACCGCTGCGGTGCAAGGAGGTTCTCTTTCAGTTTGACAACAGAAGAAAGCGCAGATCCCTTATACCATTTACTCATTCTACTTTTAGAGCAAGGCTGCGTTGCTCTATTCGCTGCGGCAAGAACTATATATGTTCCGACTGACATCCCTTGCTTTCTCTTGCCGACCACTTCGTCAACCATTTCCAAAACGCGAATCTCTCTGGCCATGGCATAGACGGCGATGCTCGCCCCGAATTCTCTTACGATTACTTCCTTCGGATGCACTCTTTCGGTAAGGCGGGTAAGCAAATCTTCCGCTTTTCCCAAATACACCTGGTGCACGATGCGCGGTTTTCCCTCAACCCTTGCTGACTCTACCAGGTAGAAATATGGCTTTCCGTTCTTTATCTTCTTAATAATTGTTGCCATACTTAGGGTAATACCACATATGTTTGTATATGTCAAGCAAACACTACAATATATTGTATGCCCTTTCTTATTAAGGGTAATACACTTGCGAACAACAAAAACACCTGTATAACTGATACAAATCAAGGCTGGATGATCAAAAAGAGGTGCTAATTAGGAAAGTCGCGCTAGAACCTAACAACCAGAACATTTTCTTCAGAATTAAACTCTTCCCTTATGGGAAAACCCTAGCTTTATGAAAAAGCGGAGATCATTTCCGCAAAGCTTTGGAGATCCAGCAACGCCGGCATGGCTGGAACTTGAGCCGGATTTCAGGACCACATGCACCTTGGCAATGTAGGCACCGGCTGGAGCGGGCAATTCTAACCTTCTTCACCAGCGCATGCGCTTCAACGCTCCCGGCTCTATTCAAGCGATCCCAAAGCGGTAATCCGCCCCTGGCAAGCAAATTAACGTTGTGAATTCATTTCCAAGGTTCGTTTCAAAAATCGGGGCCATCAAGCAATTAGAACCTGGTCCGTCAGTAGAGCTACAATGCAGTAAAACAACGGAAGACTGAGCTGGACTTTTCGCCTCCGGCAGCTACTTAAGTCGAGAGGGTAATCAATTGCGCCGAAAAAAGTTCTTGACGTTCTTAACATAAATGTTAGGATTGTAACATAAATGTTAGGAGGATACGATGGAATTCCACATATCTTTGGACAGCGTACTAAATTCCAAGGGCAAGATGAAAATCCTGAAATACCTTTTTGGTCAAGAAGCTTCTATGAGCGAAGGTGAGCTCGCCGGCATCGTCAAGCTGTCCCATATGACCATCAATAGGTTGATGAAAGAACTCCGGGCCCTGAATCTAGTCAGCATGGAGCGGATAGGAAATGCAAATGTTTGGGCAGCAAACAATGAAAGTTATGCTTATCAGGTACTTTCAGAAATTGTGAAGAAGATCGCTGATATCCCGTCTCCGCTCGAACACCTGGAGCGGACCCTGCTAAAGAATATTCCCAAGAACCTTATAAAAGAAGTTGTCCTCTTTGGATCCATCGCTTCAGGAGATGAGGAAAGCGAGAGTGATATCGATCTGTTTGTTCAGGTACACTCCAAACAAGATAAGGCTATGCTCCAACCCTATGTTGATAACCTTGCTGACCAATGTCTCTCGCTCTACGGCAATCGATTAGCACCCTATGTCCTAACCGAACTCGAATTGGAAAAAAAGGAAAGTCTACCGCTAATATCCGGTATCAGAAAAGGCATCAAGCTCTACTCTTCAAAGGGGACATCCAGTGGCAAAGATAAAGACCAGGCGAGTTGATAGAAGTCTATATGCAAACTATCTTAAAAAAACCGAAGAATGTCTAGCATCAGCATGCAGGTCCTTTGCGGTGGGCGAATGGAATGCCAGCGCAATCAATTCAATTCATTCCGCAATTTCATCCATTGATGCCATGTGTGTATTCTTCTTGGGCCAGCGACATTCCGGTGACAGTCATGATGGTTCGGTTGCACTGCTTCAAACAATAAAAGAGCTTGATCGCAAAGACCTTAACGCCATTATTAATAGGACAAGTAGGATATTGAGCTTAAAAAACATGGCTGAGTATGAAGAAAGATTGGTCTCCAACGCTGAGGCAGAAAAAGCTCTGAAAGATGCTGACAGACTGCTGCAATTCGTAAAGTCCAAATTGCCCAAATAGAAAGAAACCGACCGCGCCTGGCAGTGTCGGCCTGTGGACAAGCAGGCAGGAAAAAAGGACTATTTATGAACCGAAACCGCCAAAATGGATAACGCCGCTCAAGAGAGGTAAAAGGCAATGAAGTGTCAGCTCTGTGAGAGCGAGTATAAGAAAAAGTTGGTTACCCACAGCCAATATTATCACGGCAAGCTGTTAATAATTGACCATGTACCTGCTTTAGTCTGCGATGCTTGTGCTGATATTTTATATGAACCCGGAACTACCGATCGCATCAAACATATTATCAGCACTCAAAAGAAACCAGTACGAACTGCTCACGTTTATGAATACAAAGAAGCCGTTGGCACTTAGGTTCTATCGCCACTGCTTTTTGGTGGCGCGCTCGAGAGGATTCGAACCTCCAACCTACGGATTCGTAGTCCGTTGCTCTATCCAACTGAGCTACGAGCGCAATTTATGAAGATCAACCAAACTCCTCGGTCAATCCGAAGCCTACGGATTCGTAGTCCGTTGCTCCCCGCCTGCCTACGCCTATGATGCCGTTAGGCATTGGCGGGCAGGTATCCAACTGAGCTACAAGCGCATTCTAGATACTAAACACTACATGGCTTCCTAAACCGCAAGCCTCAGGTGAGAGGCGGCCTGAAATCCTCTATCAGGCGCTTTTTCCTTTCTCGTCTCCATTTCTTGATCTCTGCTTCTCTGCTCATCGCTGATCTTTGATCAGGATGCTCCTCTGCGTAGACAAGCTCAACCGGTCTTCTGCCGGCAGTGAATTTTGCACCGGTTCCATCGTTGTGTCTTCTGACTCTTTCATGGACAGCATTGGAAACACCAACGTAGAAAGAGCCGTCTCGACATTGCACAACATATGTGAACCAAGGTTTCTCGAGACTCATCTTGCCCTTCGACTCACTCTGTTCGCTCAGGACAATTCGTCTTTGGCTAGAGCGAATCTCTCCTTCGCGATCTATAAGCGGACTGTGTCCGCCGTAGCTCGCTTCGGCGAGCGATGGCGGAGAGGGAGGGATTCGAACCCTCGAAGGAGCTTGAAGCCCCTTAACGGATTAGCAATCCGCCGCACTAGGCCATACTATGCGACCTCTCCCAGCTAGATGGCATTGTTTAAGAATTCTTGATATCTCTTCACGTGTTTTTCATTGCTGAACCCAATTTGGCAAACATACCGCTCTACGTCTTTTCGACGGGTCAGATGAACCTGGGGTCCACTGATCCTTGTTGGTGTAAAATCAAACTCTGCCAGAATCCTTCTTACCGACTGCAGTAGCGGCAGTGATCTATTACTGAAGCTGATTTGCATAGCAAGAGTTCTTGCGTGATAGTTCTTTCGAGCAATGTTCCCATCAGTGTCAATCAAACCGCGAATACACGCTTTCATGTACTCCTTATCATCAAAAATCCAGCTTGGAACTTCAACCTGATTGACGACTTTGTTTCCGATCACGAGTCCGATTGAAACAAGGTAGTCAACCAACTCAACACTCGATATCCCTATTATACTATGGTCTTTCCTATCTTTCACAAACGGCTGGATAGCAAAGAGATCCTCGATCAGTTGAGAGACAAATCTCATATAGGCCGCGTCGGTGCTTGTGTTGAACGCGATTACAGCCTGCCATTGTCCCAAATGTCCATCGCCAAGCATGATTCCAACAAACTCCGCTAACCGGCTTGAATATTCCGGCTTTTCTATTTCCTTCCTTTTTAGAACAGTGGGATATTTCTCCGGATATTCTCTTCGCAAGTATTGGGACCGCAAACCTCCAGCTCTTCTGCCTTCACGTGTCCCAGGATTGCCATAAAGCATATTGCGTTTTTTCCCACCGATTCTACCTGCCTTTGAAGTGCTCCAGTGCACAGGAACGATATCAACAATGTTAGCATCCACTCCTGAAATCTCAGATAGCTTTTCGACTGCCTCAGCGGTCATGAGATACTTCTCGCGGCGCCAATCACGCAGAGTTCTTGCACAAAGACCAAGTTGGCCGGCAAGCTGATCCCAGCTCAGCCCGGTTTTGGCTTTAGCCTCTTCGATAAATAATCTTTGGTCTCCTTGAGCAAAAAGAATGCGTGCCATTTGCTCATGATAGCGAACGTGTGTTTGTATGTCAAGGTGCACGGCGGTGGGGGTGAGATTCGAACTCACGAGGGCCGAAACCCTGCCGGTTTTCAAGACCGGTGCGTTAAACCAGACTCCGCCACCCCACCCTGGTCAGAATGCAAAATGAAGCCCCAAACCAATCATCCATTACTAAACTTTTTGGGATGCTGGAGCCTCATTGGTAGACAGGAGCGCCCGCAGGGAGCGCCTCATAGAGTCTAACACAGCAAATAGTCTACATCAATTTGGAGCAGAAGTCCAAAGCAGTTCAGCGGCTAACCTCTCTCTATCCGCTCGGTTCCGCCCATGTATTGCCTTAAGACCTCAGGGATAACTACGGTCCCGTCTTTTTGTTGATAGTTTTCCAAAACAGCCGCCACGGTCCTGCCGATGGCTAGGCCGGAGCCGTTCAGGGTGTGAACGAATTGAACGGGGGCTCCGGGGCCTTCGCGAAATCTGATATTGGCCCGTCTGGCCTGGAAATCTTCAAAATTGCTGCATGAAGATATCTCCTTGAAACCCTCGTAGCTTGGCATCCAGACTTCCAAATCATAGGTTTTAGCTGCGGAAAATCCCAAATCTCCGGTGCACAGCGCCACAACGCGATAATGCAGATTGAGTTTCTGCAAAACCTCTTCTGCATCGGCAGTCAGTTTCTCCAGCTCATCATAGGAATTCTCAGGCTTGCTGAATTTGACCAGCTCAACTTTGTTGAACTCATGCTGCCTGATCAGACCCCTCGTTTCCCGGCCTGCCGCGCCGGCCTCTCTCCTAAAACAGGGGGTAAAAGCAACATATTTTATCGTCAAGTCAAAGCCGCTTAGTATCTCATCTCGGTGAATGTTGGTTACCGGAACCTCGGCGGTTGGAATCAGGTAAAGGTCGTCATCCTGGCACTTATACAGTTCCTCGGCAAATTTTGGCAGTTGCCCCGTGCCCGTCATCGTCGCCGTATTAACCAGAACCGGCGGCATCACTTCCAAGTAGCCATGCTCTCTTATGTGTAAATCCAGCATGAAGCTGATGAGGGCCCGTTCAAGAGCCGCACCCAATCCGAAGTAAATAGCAAAACGCGCTCCGGAAATTTTCCCCGCCCGTTGAAAATCGAGGATTTTCAGATTTTCACCAATATCCCAGTGGGCCTCATACTTGAAATCGAATTGAGGAGCTTCCCCCCAGCTTCTTACAACTTCATTTGCCGTCTCATCTTTTCCCACAGGAACAGTCGAGTCAGGAATATTCGGGATATTGAGCAGGAAATCACGCAGCCCCTGCTCTCTTTCGGAAACCTCTCTGTCCAGCTCTTTGATCTCTTGCGAGAGCTTCCTCATCTCTTGGATTTTCTCTTCAGCACCCTCGCCCCTCTTCTTCATCTCCGCGATCTCTTCCGAGACTTTGTTCCGGGTAAATTTATGCTGCTCCACCTCAAAGAGCAGTTTTCTTCGCTCCTCTTCAAACCGTGAAAACGTTTCCAAATCAACATTTGAGGCGCGATTTTCAACCGCCTTTTTGACCAAATCCAAATTGTTGCGAACAAACTTCACATCAAGCATCGTAGCTCCCATAAGGAAAGATGACAGAGTAATGCTATCCAAAAGAGTTCAAAAAGCGGATCTCAATGGTTTCAAACATCATTCTCACCGGCCCGGGGATAGGAACCGAGCACCTTGACAGTTCTTAGCTTGCACCTCAAGCACTTTATTGCTGAGGCAATCGGCTCATCCTCAATATGGCCTTCCAGATCTATCCAGAAACAATAATCCCCCAGCGCCTTTTTGGTCGGCCGCGATTGGATCTTGGTAAGGTTGATGTAACGGAACGCAAATTCCTGAAGGATTTGCAGCAGGCTCCCCGGCCTGTCTTCAAAGATAAAACAGACTATCGATGTTTTATCGTTGCCCGTGCGCGCCGCGGGTTCCTTTCCCACAACCACAAACCTGGTCTTATTGTCCTTAAAATCCTCGATATCCGATTCCAGGACATCCAGATTGTAGAGCCTGGCCGCAAGACTCGTTCCGATCGCTACCATGTCCTTCGTGCCCTCGGAGACTTTTTTCACCGCCTCCGCCGTACTGTTGGCGGCAAGAACAGTTGCATGACCTAATTTTTTTGACAGATACTTGCGGCACTGAGCGGTGGCCTGAGGGTGAGAAATAACGGTCGCTACATCCTCAAGACGCACCCCTTTGCCGCCTATCAAGTTGTGTTTGGTTGAGATGACAATCTCATCCTCAATTATGGACTCGGACTCAAACATCAACGTGTCCAAGGTTATGTTTACGGAACCCTCGATCGAGTTCTCAATCGGCACAATTCCCTGCACGATCTTGCCTTTATCAACTGCCCTGATTACGTCCCGCTCAGTGGGAAACGGGACTAGATCTTTGGAATCAACCTGCATTGACGAGAGCAGCGCTTCCTCGGTAAAAGTCCCTTGAGGACCCAGAAACCCGATTTTGTTAGACATATTTCACCCCGGACATTTAAACCCGGATACCGCAATAGAATCCAACACTAAACCTATTACAATATCTGGGGAAACTTCCTTGAAGTTATCAGAATACTCAAACAGAGTCAAGAAGCAGGACTTTAAGCCGGATATTGCGATAGACTTGGATGATAGGCGTAGGAATTTTGGCTTTAGGCAAGGAAGACAGTACTTTTTTGCACAGGCGTACTTAATGTACGCCGAGCACAAAAAAGTGCCGGCTGACACAGCATAAAGTCAAAATAACAAGCCTAGGCGGGGAGTTCCGGACCACACACTCTATTTCGACCTGTTGTCTTCGCGTTGTATAAGGCACTCTCTACTTCTCTCGCCAGGCCGTCTATATCGGCAGCATATAAGGGATAACTCGCCACTCCCAGACTTGCCGTAAGCCTGGCATCTCTTTTGCCGTCTTGGCCCAGGAATTCGTACCGGGAAATGGTCTCCCGGATCCTCTCGGCAGCCACAAAGGCACCCGAGACATCGGTTTCGGGCAAAATGATAGCCAGTTCATCGCCTGCGTAGTGGGCAATCACATCCGACCGGCGGCAGAAACTCTTAAGCATTTGCGAAATTTCCATAACGGTGAATTCTTTTTGCTCGTCGCCATACTGTTCATGATAGATATGGAGGTCGTCGACATCCAACAATATCAACGAAAGACGGCGATTATATCGCTGAGCTTGCACCCACTCGGTCTGCAGCTGTTTCTTAAAGAACTGAAAGCTGAAAAGGTTGGTTATTTCTTCAGTTACCGCAATCTGCTCGGCCCTAAAGACCAGTTCCCTGCCCTTATCCGCCGAAACCAGCTGCTTGGTAAGTATGCCCAACAAGTCGATGTCTTCGGGAGAGAGACTATCCAACGCCTCCTTCTCGGCAAAAAAGGCGCCCAAGACTTCACTTAAATAAAAAAGAATCATGCCACCAAGGATATGTGAGTCAGTTTCAAACAGTCCTTGAATATTGCCGCCAAGGAGCATTCGCGAAATTTCCGACAGCATCGGAGTTGAGACATCTTTATCAATTGTGTAGGTCTTCTTATTTCTCTTGTCGATGACTATGAGGGCATAGATATCCAGCCCTAGAACGCTCTCAATGAAGTTCTTGGCAGTTTCAATGAGATGTTCCGTTTCGCTTGTGAGGAAAACACTCTCCGCCACTTTTGAGATGATGGACAAACCATCTTTTTCCCGCTCGAGTTTCGTCTCTGCCTGCACAAGAGATTTTTCAAGAAGTATTTTTTTCTTTTTTTCCTCTTCCCTTTGCCTAGCCAGCGCATTTAAGACAACGAAAATGGAACCGCCCAGAATAAGAACAAGAAGAAAATAAATAAAGTATGCGACCCTCAAACTTACCACTTCCAGAACGTCCTATTTCAGAGCTTGCCCAATGGCCTCCTTCTCTTCTATCGAAAGATTGTAGATTGACCCACCCGCTTTGACCGGTTTGGCATAAATACGGTTTTCCTGTCTTCCGCTGATTGAGCTGATGACTACTCCGTCCCCCTGCTGATTGAGTAGAGCGGCGGCAAAGCTTAACTTCCCGCCGATATCATCAAAAGCATCGAACCTGACTAGTCCCACTTTTTGGATTACCCCACTCAGATTTTTTCTGGTCTCAATCTGTTTCACATTTAGCTTGGCCAACTCGTCCTGCAACTTTCGTAAATCATCATCCTGCCGTTGAATTACTTCAGCCAAATTGCCACTCTCAACAGCGCGGTTAACGTCTTCATATCGAGACCGGAATTTCTTAAGGGTAAAAAACAGCCATCCGACTGAAATGGCCAAAAGAATTGAGATGATAGTTAAAGCAAAAAGAAAAATACTGGGATGTGTGTCAATGGCTTCGACGAACAATCAGAAATTCCCCTCTCTGGTTGAAGAGATAAAACTCGCCGCCAAAAGAGCTCGGCGGTTAAATTATAGCGTAAGAGCGGACTTTTTTGCATCAAAATTTGCATGAATGAAGATTCTTCTTTAGAATCTTTAGCAACCTATGCTCTCATAGCTTGTCTCCCGAAAGGCACCAGCGAAGATGCAAGCCGGCCAAGAAATCAGCTTTGCCATGGAAGATTTGAATAAGAAAGTCACCGAGCTGCAGGAAATCATCAGCTCGCTCCAAAGAGTCATTGTCGCTTTCTCGGGTGGCACCGACAGCACGCTTCTCCTGAGATACGCAAAAGAAATCCTTGAAGACAATGCGATCGCGGTCACGGCGGCTTCTGAAATCATCCCCGAAAAAGAGGTTGAAGAAGCGAAGAGGGTTGCCGCTGAGATCGGCGCTGATCATCGAATAATCTTGCTCAAACCTCTGCAAAACGCCGACTTTGTCGCAAATCCCCCTGAGAGATGCTACTACTGCAAGCAAGCTTTGTGTGGTCAATTGCAGGAGATCGCCAAAAAAGAAGGGGCTTTCGTCATCGTCGACGGTACAAATAAGGATGATGCAAAGGACTTCCGGCCGGGGCAAAAAGCGGCTTCCGAATGGGGATTGAGAAGTCCTCTCCTGGAGGCCGGACTGACCAAGCACGAGATTCGAATACTATCAAAGCGCCTAAATCTTCCAACCTGGGATAAGCCCTCAAAGGCCTGCCTCGCCTCCCGGTTTCCGTACGGACAAAAAATCACGAGAGAGAAACTCAGACGGGTGGAAGAGGCCGAAGAGGCGGTAAGCAACCTAGGTCTGAAGCAGGTCAGAGTTCGTCTGCACGATGAGAATACGGCCCGCATCGAAGTTGAAGAGGAAGGAATTGAGCGCCTCCTGGGGGCGGATGAGAGAATGCAATTAGTGCGCAAGTTGCAGAAACTCGGCTTCATCTACATAACAGTTGACCTCAGGGGATATCAGTCAGGAAGTCTAAATGAACTCATCAAAGAATAAGGCCACCGGGCCTCAATCTGATTTTGAGTCCGGGCTCAAAGAGCTACTACGCGATGTGCAGAGCGGCGAAGTCAAGCCGGATAAGGCATTTGAGCAGCTTAAGGCCTTGCCTTTCTCGGATCTTCAATTTGCCAAGGTCGATCACCATCGAACATTGAGAAAAGGCTTCCCCGAAGTTATTTTTTGCCCCGGAAAGACTATCGATCAAGTCTGTCAAATAGCTTCGGAACTCCTCTCAAACAAACAAGATGTCCTGATTACGAGAGCCGGCAAAGAAGTCTTCTCACAAATCAAAAAGACTGTTCCCGCCGCCTGTTATTATCAAGATGCCAAAATAATTCTGGTTCAAGAGAAAGCCCGGCCGAAAATCGGATGCGTTGCAGTGCTAACCGGCGGAACAGCCGATCTACCCATCGCGGAAGAGGCCGCCATAACTTGTGAAGCAATGGGCAATAACGTGAACCGCGTTTATGACGTCGGCGTTGCCGGCGTTCACCGCCTCTTTGCCCACCAAGATCTTATGTCGGAGGCCCGGGTAATCATAGCCGTGGCGGGCATGGAGGGAGCGCTTCCAAGCATCGTCGGAGGACTGGTGTCGGTTCCCATCATTGCCGTTCCGACAAGCATCGGATACGGAGCAAATTTTCAGGGCCTTGCCCCCCTGCTGACCATGCTGAATACCTGCTCTCCAGGCATAGCGGTGGTCAACATCGACAACGGATTCGGGGCCGGCTACATGGCAAGCCTAATCAATCGGATGGGCTTGCAGGAAGCGGAATGAGCTTATCAGACGTTCCGCGGCTTCGGCCCGCTTTTGCATAGCCCCGGCCCGGCAGCAAGCCAACATCACCTCAAAACAGAAGAATAATTCACCTCGAAGAATGACATTTCACGGGACCTAAAGTAAATTCCGCGTAGTGCCGTAACACTATATTATCAAGAGCTTTAGAGCTTTTTGCGGAACCGATCGCTCTTGTTGGAAGAGATAGAAATGAGCATGCAAGTTAGATCAGGAACGGTGTCTTTCAAAAACAGGGTGATTATCTTCTTCTTTTGCGCTTCACTTCTGATCATTATTCTGCGACCGGTCATCGCCTACCTCAACTTGTGGCGAGGCGACCAGATGATTATGACCCGCAAGCCCGGGGAGGCCCTCAGTCAATACAGGCGCGCATCGATTTTGGCGCCGCGAGATCCCGCCGTCTTGTCCTCAATCGGCTATTCCCTTTCAAAAGCGGGAAGACACGAAGAAGCTGCTTACTATTACCGGAAAGTGGCGCAGCTGGAGCCTCGAAACAGTCAGAATTTCTACTTTCTTGCTTTGGAATTGCTTGAGACAAGAGACTACTGGCAGGCTGCGGCAAACTTGAAGAAATCCGTTCAGATTGACTCCGGGAATCTCCTAGCATGGAGGGCCTTGGCTGCAGCTTACAAGAAAAATAAGGATTTTGAGAGTTCCATCGCCACGTGGAAAGAGATCAAGCGCATCTTTCCGCGCTTGAGTGAACGGGCGGATCAAAGATTATCACAGCTGGCAAAAGAGTCGGCAAAAAAAGAGGGGGAAGAACGGAAATGACTGAAAAAAAGATCATAATAAGCATTGAAAATCTTCATTGCTCCGACTGCTTGGCTACCCTTTCCCGGGTCGTCTTGCCCACTCTAAAAGGGATTAAGGAGTGTAGGGTCGAAGCGGAAGAGATTTTGGTCACTCTTGACGAGGAGGAGCTTACCGAGGAGCAACTCCTAAAGCGCCTGGCCGAATACGGATTCATTGATCGATGAACTATCAGACTTTTTCCGATTATCTTAAATATAGTCCCCTTTTGGCTCTGGCCGGTGCCTTCTTCTTCGGCCTGCTTACCAGCCTAGGACCTTGCACATTTCTTAGAGCGGCCACGCTATTCGGCCTAGTCGGAGAGCGCAAGGAAAAAACCAAAGGACTGATGGTAGCCATCTTTTTTGTCTTCGGGCTTTGGTTCGCCTACTCGCTGATGGGGATTTTTGCTTCACTTCTCAGTAGATTCGCCGACACGTCAAAGGCCGTATATGTATTTGCCGGCTCCTTGCTCGTAGTCTTGGGGCTTAATACTTCAGGTCTTTTCAAATTGCCCTTTCCCAAAGGTCCCGACTCTCTCTACAAACTGAGAGAAAGATTCAGCCACACAACCGGCTTCCTGAGTGTCTTTGTCTTGGGAGCTTCATTTGCATTCATGATTTGCCCATGCTGCCTGCCGGCGCTTTTGACCATATTCGCTTTCACCTTTGCCACGGGAAAGTTCTTCTACGGGGTCGTTCTTGTTTTCACTTTTACAATTGCCCACTCCATACCACTTCTTCTGATGGGCTACTTCGGCCATCTAGCCCAAAAACTGGCTCAGGCCAGGAAGGTCGATGTTTACCTAAATCTCGCAATAGGCGTGATTATCTTTGTGACGGGAATAGTGGTCTTGTGGATATCCTGAGAGGAAAAGCCGCAGTGAAGCTTGAGGATTAAGCCACACCGTTTACACTTGGCCGTCCGCCAGATATCTGCGAACAATTTGCACGGCGATCTCTTCACTTGAAGGTTGATTACCGGTTTCGAGTCTCTCTTGAGCTTCTTCTACTCTTTCCTGCCTTATCTCGGGAAGCTGGGCGTAAAGCTGTCTTGCTTTCTGAAACACTTTGGTTTTGATGCTGATGGCCAGTGAATCCGTTTTCTCATCCACTTTGACCTTGATCTTAACGGACTCCATTGTTTTCATTTCGGGCGTTTTGACTTTTTGGCTGTAGTTTATTGAAAGCTTCTCCGTCTGACTGCCGGGATTCCGGGTATAGTTCAGAAGAATCTTTTCCATCTGGCTGGAGGAAATTCTCATTAGTTCACCCCTCAAATACATCTTGCCTTTTAATATATGATTATCGACAGAATCCGATTTTTTCGCCACCACCCACGCTTTGGGTTCTCGGTGCTCGGTTCTCGGTGCTCGGTTCTCGGTGCTCGGTTCTCGGTGCTCGGTTCTCGGATCTCGGTTTTCGGTTCTGGAATTTCGTTTCTCAGTCCTGAGTCTTGAGGCTGTCGGCTGGTTTTTCTTTCTTGCGTCTTGCGTCTTGGGTCCTGAGTCTTGATTTCCCTGGGAACCGGAAGCTGGCAACTGGTAGCTGACCCAGTCGACAATCTGGGGTAGAATGAATGCTAGCAAGACACCGGACCGATTCAAGAGGATTAAGGCAGGTCGCAACAGATGAAGATTGCTTATTTTGATTGCTTTTCCGGCATAAGCGGCGACATGGTGCTGGGGGCTTTCCTTGACTCAGGCATTGAGCTTGAGACCCTTGAAAAAGAGCTCAAGAAGCTGCCCCTGAGAAATTATCAAATCAAAAAGGAGCATGTGCAAAAAGCGGGGCTCTGGGCGACAAAGGTTCATATCAGCTCTGAAGAAAAAGGTGTTGTAAGGACCTGGGCCAATGTGAGAAGTCTATTTAAGGAAAGCAAGCTCCCCGGTGCCCAAAAAGATAAGTGCTTGGAGATCTTTCTCAAAATAGCTTCGGCCGAATCGAAGATCCATCGCAGGGAAATGGATCAGGTTCATTTTCATGAAGTAGGTGCATTGGATTCGATTTTGGACATAGCCGGCGTAGTCATTTGCCTCTCTCTTTTGAAAATAGACGAAGTCTACGCTTCTCCGCTTCCGACCGGTATGGGATTTAAGAAAATCGATCATGGCACGATTCCCATTCCCGCTCCGGCCACCTTGGAGATATTGAAAGATGTCCCTATCTACAGCGGCGGGATCCCCGCCGAGCTTGTTACTCCGACCGGCGCCGCCATCATCAAGACTTATGCAAAAAGCTTTGATGTCATGCCGCCCCTGAAACCCATGTCAATCGGCTACGGGGCCGGTACCCAAAACCTGGATATTCCAAATGTCTTGAGGATAATCATTGGTGAGTCTTTGTCAAAAGACGAATACGATGAAAAGTCGATCATTGAGACAAATGTCGACGATTTGAATCCGGAATTCTCATCCTTCATCATGGAGAAGCTCTTTGATGCCGGAGCTCTGGATGTTTGGCTCGCCCCGATCTACATGAAAAAGAGCCGATTCGGGCTGAAGATCTCCGTCCTCGCAGCCAAAGAAAAAGAAGAGCAAATGATCCAAATTCTATTTGAAGAGACAAATACGCTGGGCGTCCGGATTTCCAAAAACATGCGGCGAAAAGTCCGAAGAAAAGAGATAAGGGTAAAGACCGAATACGGAGAAGCAGGGGTCAAGATCGGGTTCATCAATGACAGGGTGACAACGGTCTCACCAGAGTATGATGATTGTGCCGCTCTTGCAAGAAACACCGGAGTTCCGATAAAGCTCGTCTACGAAGCTGCGAGAAAAGAGGCGGAGAAGAAACTTACTCCATAATAAACTTAAGCTCATTCACGTTGTTGTCGGTCAGTTTTTCCTTCGGAACCGGACCGACCGTCACCGTCAGCAGATTGACCACATCCGAATCTTGCGTCGGCTCCAGGCCCGAAATCACGATGGTCTTTTTGTGATCAGGCAAGAGGGAGGTCACGTACATCTGCTTCTTCTGTTCCTTGGGCTGCGTCTCGGACTTGAGCGCTACCGTAACAGGGATATTGAGCTCAATTTGATTTCCCTGGTTCTCAATGGTTATCTCGACCTTAATCGTATCGGCGCTCGGCAGGGTAGCGAGTTTCTTCGATGATGTGAATTTTATTTGCTTGGGATCGGTCGTAAATTCCGCGATTCCGACCCCGTGTACTTCTTTTAAGCTATTTACGCCTTTAAGCTGTTGAAGGTACGGAATAATGCTTGCTTTTTCATAGGCTGTGTCCTGCGGCAAGAACTTGGAGACCACAATTGATTTCTTAACCCCTTCCTTTTTCAAGGCAGCCTCCACTTCCGACATAAACTTGAGATATGCACGGTCGCTTAAGGCAAGGTCTTTCAGGGATATCGAAACCTGACCGCTGGCCACCTCCAAATCGATATCTTTCAGGGCATTAAAAAGGGCCGGTCTGTAATCTTCCAAGCCTTTGGCCCTGAGCTCAAGGCAGAAAGCCAAATACAGATGGGCTTCTTTCATTTCCTCCGGCGGCTCTATTTTGTTGGAATCCCGAGAAATCTTCTGGCTGTCTTTTGTGTATTGAGAGAGTCGGCTTCTGAGCTCTTTTCGAGATACGCCTTCGACCCCGGACTTTAATGCCTCGAATCCCTTTGCAACCTGATTTGACTTCTCGACGATTTTGTTCGACTGGTCCACATAAGCCTCAAGAGCAGCTACTCTGCCCCCGCTTAGATTCCGGCTTATCAAACCGATCAGATAGAAGATGAGCAAGAGACCAATCAAAAGGATGATCAATCTTGTCGGCGGTTTGTTGCGAGGTCTTTGCTGCGTTAATTTCAATCTTCTTGTGGCATATGCCTTTTTTGAATAGGCTCTCTTGTCCAAACTACTTCCTTTCAAACATTAGAGATAGAACCCGCAGTTTGGCGGACCCTTGCACAGACTCGCCTTTACGCGAGCCGCACCTGCTTGAGCCTGGTTACTAACTATGAGATCTTTGGTGCCGGGAGCGGGACTCGAACCCGCAAGCTCTTGCAAGCACTAGACCCTGAACCTAGCGTGTTTGCCAATTTCACCACCCCGGCGAAGAAATAAACAGTCTTTGATTGTAAGCAGCCAGCCCAGCGTCAAAAAAGACACCGGGCAAATCCAAGTATCAATAGCACGTGCAAGATGATAGACTGTCTCTTAAGTCCCACCAGAATATCTATTAGAATATATTACTTTTCCTGCCTTAAGACAACAACCGAGTGAACCGGGTGTTAAGAAAAATGCAGGGAAACAGGGGGAAAGAGCGAAGACCCAATCAAAGCACTCTTAGGGGCATGATTGATGAACGAAGAATTGCTGCTTTCTCGTTATAAGATTCTTAGCAAGCTTGGGAGCGGGGGATTTGCTGAGGTTTACAAAGCTTTTGACACAAGAATGGAACGGGTCGTGGCAATCAAAAGGATGCCGATCGGCCCGAAAACCGCTCCGAGGGCGTTACGGGAAGCCCGAACCGTAGCTCTCCTCAATCATCCGAACATCGTGACCCTGTTCGAGTTTGAGACAACTCAAGATTACTACTACCTCATCATGGAGTTCATAGAGGGAATAACACTCCAGGAGGTCTTGACCAAAGACGGGCAACTCAGTATTGATCAAAGCATCGCGATTGTCTCCCAGATCTGCCAGGCCCTGGAGTGCGCGCATTTAAACGGCATTATCCACCGGGATATCAAGCCGGAGAATTTGATGCTTCTTCCGGACGGAAGAGTCAAGGTCATGGATTTCGGCATCGCCCGGCTTAAGAATTCTTCTCTTACCAGGGAAGGGGATATTGTCGGAACGCTGCCTTTTATGTCGCCGGAGCAATGCAACGCAGAAGACGTCGACGAGCGCACCGATATTTTCTCCCTTGGCGTCGTGCTTTACCAAATGCTTACGGGGGTATCTCCCTTTGAAGCGGAGACCACCGGAGCCGCCCTTTTCAAGATCCTGAACTCAACGCCGCTGCATCCGGCCAAGATAAATGCAAAAATCCCCCGCGGCTTGAGTAATGCTGTTTTGAAGTCAATTGAAAAAGACCCCGAGAAGCGATTTGAAACAGCAGCCGAAATGCGTTACAAAATAGCCCGCTATAAAAGCTCAAGCGCCTCGGCAAAGAAACTGCTAAGTCCTCTTTTCTTGTCTGCCGGCACGGAAGGATGGATGGCGGAAGCCCTCTTCCCTGTTGAGTTTGAAGGATCCGGAGGGCGCTTTTTCGGCTTTCTATATGAGTATCAAGACATACTCAAAAGATTTTTCTCATCGGCGGTTGTCAGCTTTCTGAGCCTCTTCTTGCTCCAAACGTTTCCGTTTTATGCTGAACCTTTGGCTCTTGCGATACCTTTAGTGCTTCTATTTTCCGTCTTCCTCTTCCCCGCGTTCGGAGTCGGTCTTTTCCTGCTCGTGCTGGTGCCCGCAGCGTTCAGCTTCTCTGTGTTTTTTGGAGTTCTGTATCTAATCTTGGGAGCCGCTTATTGGCTCCTTCTTTCGCGGCACCGCCCTCATCTTTCTCTCGTGCCCTTTGTCGTGCCCTTGCTGGCGAAGATGGAAATCGGCATCGTCTTTCCCGTCGTCGTCGGTCTCATCTTCCCACCCTTGTGGGCGGTGGCACTCGCAGGTCTGGGATGCCTTAGCCTTGAGCTCGCCGACATTTTCGGAACGACCGCCGGCCGGCTGCATTTTCTCAATATCGAAAACAACTACCATATTATCGGAGCCACGGGCGCGAAGAGCTTCCGGCTTGTTCCCCTTTTGATAGAACCCTTTGTCCGGCATCCCGTCCTTCTAGTCCAGATATTTGTCTGGATAGCGGTGGGCCTTCTGGTTAGCCTCATCACACAAAAAAGAAGCCCGGGAAGAGACATCTTCGGCGTGATTGCCGGCTTCGTTTCGTTGATTCTGGGTTATACCTGGTTGTTGGAACGGCTTGGGGCGGCGGCGGTTCCCTTCAGCCAACTGATGCAACAGCTTTCTTTTTCTCTTATAATGTTGTTGGCCTTGCTGCTTTTTTTCGCTCCATACGAACGGCTGCAGAAAGAAAGGCTGGAACAAAGCATCGTCCGGGAGGAAAGCGGAATGACCGGGGACCGAAGTTTTGAGGAGAGTGCGTGAGCCTAAGAGGCATTGAAAAAAAACTGGAATCCTTTTTCGAGGGCCTGTTCACCAAGGGCTTTAAGACCGGTGTCCAGCCGATTGAACTTGCGAAGAAACTCATAAATGAAATGGACACACACAAAACGATAAGCGTGGGCAAGGTTTACGCCCCGAATGAGTATAAAGTCATTGTCAGCATGCAGGACCTACAAAGCCTGAAGCCCTATCAAAGCGTACTCATTTCAGACCTCGTAGATTATTTGATCTCTCATGCCGAGCACCAGAAGTACACTCTGACAGAAAAACCGACGGTCGAACTTGACGGGGATGAAAACCTTTCACTCGGACAGATTGAGATTACCAGTTGCCTCGCCGCGAAGGAGAAAAAAGATGCCGGAGATCAGAGAGATCATACTCAACTCATACCACCGGAGGAGGCAAGAGAGCTGGGTCTTTCTCAAAAAACTCCCTCCTACCTCATATTGAGAACAGAGACGGAAACCCTGACTTTTCCCTTGGCCAAAAAGACGACAATCCTGGGCAGGCTTCACACAAACGATATCGTCCTTCAGGACCCCAATACTTCCAGGGTTCACGCCGAGATAAAGCCGGAAGACGATACCTTCATCATCCGCGACCTGGGAAGCACCAACGGGACCTTCATAAACGGCCGGCCGCAAAAAAAATGGGTGCTTCATGATGGAGACATTATTGTCCTCGGAGAAACCGAGCTCATTTTTAAGGAGTGACGCGTGTGATTAATGTCGTCCTGTTGCTCCTAAAGTGGGTATTCTTGGGCCTCTTGTATATATTTCTGATAATTTCCCTCTTCATCATCTACAAGGACCTTAAGCAAAAGGGGACAGCCCCAGCCGCAGAAAGCGAAGAAGAAGCCGAATCTTATCCGAGGCTGGTCGTCCTTGAGAGCCCGGGCGAGAAAACCGGGGAGACTTTTCTCATACGCGGAGAAGCCGTTTTGGGGAGAACCTCCGAATGCGATGTCATAATTTCCGATGTCTCCGTGTCTCATAAGCACGCGCGAATTTCAAAGAGCGGCAGGGGCTTCATGCTGGAGGACTTGGGAAGCACAAACGGCACGCTTTTAAATAACCGAAAAATAGACCGGCTTATTCCGGTAAAATCGGGAGATACGATTAAGATCGGAAAGACTACTTTCGAATTTTTTGAATAGGACGGATTTAACGGAGAGAACTGATGCGCTTTGGAGTCGTCTCTGACATCGGGAAAATAAGGACGACCAACGAGGATGGCTACCTAATTAATGGGCCGGTCTATGCCGTAGCCGATGGGATGGGAGGACATTCCGCCGGGGAGGTCGCCAGCGCTATCGCTCTTGAGACAATTAAGAAAAGCTTAAAGAAGCTCCCGGCAGAAGAAGAAATCCCCCAACTTCTGGCCGAGAGTATTCAAGAAGCAAACACAGCCGTCTTTCATAGATCGACAACCGAAGCCGAACAGCGGGGAATGGGCACGACTCTTACAGTGGTCGTTTTCTTAAAAGGCAAATTCTATATCGGACACATCGGAGATAGCCGTGCCTATCTTCTAAGAGAGGGCAAGCTGGTTCAACTAACCGAAGATCACTCTCTCGTTGCTCAGATGGTGAAAGAAGGGGCAATAAGTCCCCAACAGGCTGAAATCCATCCTCAGCGGAGCGTTCTAACAAGAGCACTGGGAACGGAACCTTCGGTTCAAATTGACATTTCGGCTTCGGAAGCCGAGCCAAAAGACAAAATCCTGCTCTGCACGGACGGCCTTACTGCAATGCTAGGCGATCCGGAGATTAAGGAGCTCTTGAGCGAGCCCATTCGCCCTCAATCCATCTGTAAAAACTTAATCGATTCAGCCAACGCCCGCGGCGGGTCTGATAACATAACGGTGATAGTGCTGGAAATTGACAAAGGCATAACAACAGGAGCGTCATGGTGGAGACGCTTATTCGGAGGATTGCTGAGTGGAAGCGATAAATAGAAGGAATCAGGAGATAGGCACTCTATTGATCGTCTTCTGCCTGGCTTTCTTGGGTTTTTCTCTGATCTACTTATTCCAGGAATCCAAAATAACGGTAGAGGTCGGCTTTTTGGCTGCGCTAATCGTCGGCCCTTTCATCCTTGCACATTTGGTAGAACGTTTTTCCTTGCCTCAAGGCGATCCCTTGCTCCTGCCCCTAACCGCTTTCTTGAGCTCCTTGAGTCTAATAATGATCTACCGCCTCAAGCCCGCCTTCTTTAGCTTGCAGTCTCTCTGGATTCTGATCGGAGTCGCAATTCTTATTATTTCACTCTTCTTGACCAAGAATTATGCAAAACTGAAGGGTTATAAATACTTATTCGCACTTTTCGGTCTTATTCTGCTGCTCTCGCCTATTCTTTTTGGAACAGAGAAATACGGAGCCAAATTGTGGCTTAGGATCGGGGGCATTTCATTCCAACCATCTGAGATTGCCAAGATCCTTATAGTGATATTCCTGGCGGCCTACCTGGAGGAGAAACGCGAACTCCTCTCAATCGCCAACAAGAGACTCTTGAGGATTTGGCTTCCGGAATTCAAGCACTTCGGGCCCCTTTTGCTAATGTGGCTTATTTCGTTGGCCGTCTTGGTGTTTGAGAAGGATCTGGGATCATCGCTGCTCTTTTTTGGCATATTCCTAAGCATGCTATACGTGGCAACCGGCAGAAGGATTTACGTCATAGCAGGCGTTCTTCTTTTCTTGCTGGGAGCAACTTCCTGCTACTTCATCTTCTCTCACGTCCAGACAAGAATCGACATCTGGCTCAATCCCTGGCAGGATGTGGCGGGAAAAGGCTATCAAATAGCTCAATCTCTCTTTGCCATAGCCAGCGGGAACTTAAGCGGAGCAGGACTGGGAAAGGGCTACCCGACATATATTCCCGCCGTGCATACCGATTTTATCTTCTCGGCCCTGGCAGAGGAGCTCGGTCTAATCGGCGGATTTGCTGTAATCATCTCATATCTGATTTTCGTCTATCGCGGACTCAGAATTGCATTGACGGTGGACGACGAATTCGGAAAGCTGCTGGCAGTCGGCTTGACTTCGGCCTTTGCGCTTCAGACTTTTATCATAATCGGGGGAGTAACCAAGCTGATCCCTTTAACAGGAATTACTCTTCCCTTCATGAGCTATGGCGGGAGTTCGATTCTTGCCAACTTCATTCTGCTTGCCCTACTTTTGACTGTTTCGGCGGGAGCAAATAAGGAAGGGCGGGCATGAATAAGCAGATTTACCGGTTGGGGATATTATTCATCATTGCTTTTGTCGCCCTCGGTCTGAATTTAACGTATTTGCAGGTCTGGGCGGCGCCCGGGATAATATCCCATCCCAGAAACACTCGAGGCATAGCAAATGAGCTCGCTATTGAAAGAGGCCAAATCGTAACCGGCGACGGATTGGTAATCGCCGAGAGCAAAAAGGCGGGCACGCAATATCAGCGCCGTTATCCGGAGGAGAGTCTCTACGCCCACTTGACCGGCTATTACAGCATTCGCTACGGAAGAAGCAGTTTGGAGCGAATCTACAATGAGGAGCTTCTAGGCAAGAAAGAGCTGTCCTCCGTTGAGGATTACATCAAAAGTCTGATGGACGGCAGGCAAAGGGGGCACACGTTGGTCCTCACGGTCAATTCACGTCTCCAAAAAACCGCCGCGCGCGCGATCGGAAATCAACGGGGGGCCGTAGTTGCGCTAAATCCAAAGACGGGAGAAGTTCTTGCGATGGTCTCAAACCCATCCTTTGACCCGAACCGAATAGCCGGTCTGGATTCACAGGTGTCCGAGCGGGCCTGGAAAGACCTGACCGAAAACCCTGAGAGACCATTGATAAACCGGGCGACTCAGGAGTGGTATCCACCAGGCTCGACCTTCAAAGTATTGACGGCGTCGGCTGCCCTCGAAAGCGGCATTGCCGATCCGGCAAGCATATTTAACTGCACCGGAAGGCTGAAGCTTCCTCTAACAACTCACACGATAAAGGATTTCGGAGGTAAATCTCACGGAGAAATAAGTCTTGAGGACGCCTTAAGGGTCTCCTGCAATAACACATTCGGAGAATTGGGGCTCAAATTGGGCAAGGACAAGCTGGTCTACTATGCCGAGAGGTTTGGGATAAACAGAGAAGTGCCGTTTGAGCTTCCCGTGACGGAAAGCATTATCCCTGCGGACTTGGATGAACCAAGCACGGCTCTAAGCGCGATCGGCCAGAAGGACGTCCGGCTAACGCCACTGCAAATGGCCTTGATGACCGGTGCTATTGCCAACAGCGGGGAGATCATGAAGCCGTTCATAGTCAAAGAAATAAGGGATTATGACGGCAAAGTCATCCGAAATTATGAGGGCGAAAAGTGGCTTACGGCTATCTCGGCCGAGAATGCCTCCATAATGGCGGAGATGTTAAGGAAGGTAGTTGACTCGGGTACCGGAAAAGCCGCGAAAATTTCCGGCATCGAAGTCGCAGGAAAAACCGGCACCGCCCAAGTCCCGGGGCAAGCCCCTCACGCCTGGTTTACATGTTTTGCGCCGGTAAACGATCCGCAGATTGCGGTGACGGTCGTAATTGAAAATGGCGGAAGCATGGGCAATGAAGCAACAGGAGGAAGGATTGCAGCACCCATTGCGAGAGAAGTTGTGTTGGAAGCGCTGAACCCTTAAATGCAAAATGCAAATTTCAAAATGCAAATTTTATAAAACCTCAAAGCAAAACCATTTTTCATTTTGCATTTTGACTTTGTAATGGAATTGGCTGATAAGAGCTGATAATAGAAATGTTTTTTGGGCTCTGATATATAATGTGTCTACTGATAATTGGATAAAATACTGTTGGAGGTTGAACGAGCGTCGTGGATGAACTTTTTGGCGGACGATATAAACTCATTGAAAAGATAGGCACCGGAGGAATGGCGGACGTCTTCAAAGCTGAAGACACAATCCTAAACCGGCTCGTGTCGATTAAAATGCTGCATCCTCAATTCGCCCACGATGAGAATTTTGTGGCACGTTTCAGAAGAGAAGCCCAGGCCGCAGCAGGCTTGAGTCATCCCAATATCGTCAACGTCTTTGATTGGGGAAGGCACGACGGCACTTATTTCATAGTGATGGAATACTTGGAGGGCGAGAATCTAAAGCACATTATCGGCAAGAGAGGTTTTCTCCCCCCGGAGGAAGCCATTGACATAATAGGACCTGTCTGCGAAGCCCTGGCGTTCGCCCACAAGAATCAGATTATTCACCGCGACATCAAGCCGCACAACATCATCGTGACCAACGACGGCGCGGTTAAAGTGACCGACTTCGGCATCGCCAGAGCCGGCGCTTCGACCATGACTCAAACCGGCTCCATTATGGGCACCGCAACTTATATATCCCCCGAGCAAGCCCAAGGAGTGGTTGTGGACAAAAGCTCCGACATCTATTCACTGGGCGTCGTTCTTTTCGAGGCCTTGACCGGGAGAGTCCCGTTTGAGGGAGAAAGTCCCGTTGCGGTGGCTCTAAAGCAGGTCCGGGAAATGCCACCTTCACCTCGATCAATAAATCCGGACATCCCTCAGCCTCTTGAGACTATCATCCTTAAAGCAATGGCAAAGAATCCAAGGGAGCGCTATCTCTCAGCGGAAGAAATGAAAGCCGACTTGGCAAGGTACACTAATGGGATGCCCGTCAGGGCTATTGTGTCCCCCGCGGAAGAAAAAACCATGATCATGACTTCTCCGAGACCCGCGCGCGTTGCCAAATCCGCAGCGCCCGCCGTTCCGTCCGAAGTCAGAATCAAAACAAAGCGGCGCGAAAGGAGAAAGAAGAGGATTATCTGGGCCCTCTTGATCATTGTGCCTATCATCATTCTTTTTATCGCGCTGGTGGCTTTGGCGACAACGGACTTTTTCCAGCCTGAAGCCAGACTCGTCGCCGTCCCCAACATAAAGGGGAGGCCTCTGGACGAAGCACGAGACATTCTGAAAAAAAGGGACCTGAAAATTGAAATAGAGAGCAGGGTTTTCAACGATGAAGTGGCAAGCGAACACATTCTGGCTCAAGACCCTGACTGGGGCGAAAGGGTGGGCAAGGAGAGCACGGTACGAGTGACCGTCAGCAAAGGAGCCGGCGAAATAAAAGTACCCGATGTTGTGGGCAAAACCGAAGCCCAGGCAACCTATCTTCTTGCCAAGGAGAATCTGGATCTCGGAGAAGTCAAGCGCGAATACAGCGATGGGGCGGAAGGCATTGTCATAAATCAGGAACCCGGCCCGGGTGCAAGAGTCAAAAGGGGAGCTCCCGTAAGCATTACGGTAAGCAAGGGCGAATCGAGAGTCGACGTTCCGGACGTGGTCGAAAAAACTGCACAAGAAGCGGCAACATTGCTTGGTCAGGCCGGACTGAAGATGAACCAAACCGAGGAGCACAGCTCCTCGGTCTCCAAGGGTGAAATAATAAAACAATCACCTTCCGCGGGCACATCTGTAAAGACAGGCTCAACGGTGACTGTCGTTGTCAGCTCGGGCGTCGAGACCGTGACGGTTCCCGGCGTGGTTGGGGAAGGCGAGAGCGATGCAGTCTCAAAAATAGAGTCAAACGGACTGGAAGCTCAGGTTGTCTACGAGTCAACATCAACCCCCGAAGATGTGGGCAAAGTCCTATCACAAGACCCGGTTAGCGGAACAGAAGTCAACAAGAATTCAACAGTGACACTCAAGGTGGGGCAAGCAGCAACACCTTAAGTCGGCCTACGGCCGACAGGACAAAAAAAGACTGAAGCTATTAGACTGAAGACTGAAGAAAATGCTGAAAACCGTCAAATGCCTTTGGTTTCTTCTTCAGTCTACCGTCTTCAGTCTTCAGTCTTCAGTCCTGCACTTGTCAGTCTTGCTTTTCGCTACTCGAGTTTTCCCGGGGGGATTTCCTCGACTGTCAAATTGACGGTCTGCTCGCTGCCCTGGCGATCTATTTTCAGCTCGATTGAGTCGCCGACATCCTTCTTAAAAAGGATATCCTCGAGCTGCGTGTTGGTCTTCAGTTTCTTACCGTCAACCGACAGAATGATGTCGCCGATTCCCAGTCCGCCCTTGGCAGCCGGGCTGGCTCCATAGACATATGCGATCACAGCGCCCTCATTAACATCAAACTGATAAACGCGGGCTGTGACCCTATCGAGCGTGACGGTGTCAACGCCGATCCAGCCCCGTTTCAGCGAGCCGGTTTTGATGATCTCATCAGCCGATCGCTTGGCGACATCGATCGGGACCGCAAAACCGATATTTTGGGTTTCAGGATCTCTCAGCGTCGCGATGCCGATGACTTTTCCGTCGATGTCATAGACGGGCCCCCCGGAATTCCCCGGATTTATCGCCGCATCAACCTGAATCAAATTAGGCTGAAGTCTGATAATTCCCTGAAACGTCCGCTCTTTTGCACTCACAACACCGGTGGTTAAAGTTGTCCGCATAATGTCCCCGCGGGCGCCGGGACTTCCAATGACAAAAATCGGGTCCCCGACCTTGACTTCCTGCACAGTTCCCAGCTTGGAAGTGGGCAGATCCGTCTCTTCAATCTTTATGATGGCAATGTCATTTAGGGGGTCTGTCCCCATAACCTTTGCTACATAGGTTTTGCCGTTTCTGAGAGCAACCTCAATGGGCGAAATAAGTTGAAAGCCCCGTTCTTCATCTATCACCACGTGGTAGTTTGTAATAATATATCCGTCTTTTCTAAAAATGACCCCCGATCCGGAAGAAGCGCCAACATTTTCATCATACAGAAGCTCAGGGCCGAAATTTGAATAGATCGTAACCACGCTTGGGCTCAACTCTTTATACAGCTCAGAATAGGAAAATAATTCCGAAGAATCTGTAACAGATGAGTCTGTTCTCTCATTGTTTGCAGGCAATCTGCAACCCGCAAAAAGAAGCAGGAGAAACACAACAAAAATGCCACGACTTATCCGCTCTTTCGCCACCTTGCTACCTCCTGATTCAATTCTTTCTACGTTTTTTCGTTAATAGCAGCTGGATTTCAGTCTACTCTTCAGAATATCAACCCATGAGGTTCGAGAGTCCTATTCTTACCTGACCCCCTGACCCCGCGACTCCTTGAATCCTTGAATCCTATTTCTAATTTTCCTCTGCTCTAATGTCACGAGCTTCGTCGTCAAGTTCTTCTGCTTCTTTCACAAAATCCTTGATCTTGGCAACATATGTTTTGATATTTTCTTTCCGCCAATCGCGGAGTTGATCCTGGCCGGACTGAGGTATTGAACCGTCCTCCGGAATGTCTTGAGGAAAAATCGCGTCACCCTTGGTTGCCGCATCTTGAACCTCTGCATACAAAGCGTCAATTTGAGCGCTCGCGCTATTGACGATATCTATTGTGAGGTTCTCAGGCGGAGTGTTCGCAAGCTGATTGACTATGCTTATCATTTCCTGCAGAGGATCTATCATTTGGGCATAGATCTCAGCGGCATCCCTGGCATCGGAGTACATTTTGATGTTCGCAAAACTGGCCGCATTATTGAACTCGGTTTGCGCATTCGTTATACCGGACTTGGCCTTGTCGCCCTCATTGGCGGCTGTCTGATAATCCTCAGCCCCGATCGCGGATGTGATATTAGTGGCATTTAGCTCAGCCTGATTTAGATCGTGGTAGCCTTTGTACCATGCCTGAATCGATTTCCCATAGTTTTCAGATTTGGCGAGCATTTTTTCCATCTCTTTTAGACCGTCTTCCTTCTTATCAATTTCATCCTCGAGCCGGGCAATATACTTTTCCTTATACCAATCAGGAAGGCGCAGCCCCTTGGCGGCTCTGAGCCTTTTGCCGGAATCCGATAAGCCTTCTTTTGCCTGCTTCACATTCTCTTTCAAGGCGGAGGTCTTGGAAAGAATCTGAGTGGCATTATCCTCTGTCGGTGTCAGAGAATCCAATTCGGAATCGAAGTCGGCAGCTTTCTCCAACGTCTGATCCGCGCTCTTCTGCTCGGCAATCGCCTTTTTGACCACCTGGTCCGCAGTCTTAATTTGATATAATAGACTGCATCCAAAAAGTGCGAGCAATAGAACCGAAACGGCAATTCCTACGACCAACCTGCTTTGTCTTGTGTTTTGTCTCAACTTCAATCCCTCCTAGAAACCTGTTACAATATCCGGGCCAAAAAAACAATTACATTGGCTTTTCGCCTTACGCCCACAAAGTCCTCTAAACTTGTTCAATTTTTTCCCGCTCTCCAAGAAAAGCAAAGCCGAAATCATCAAGTAAGTTAGCAAGCAAAATGAGCGGATAGGTTCCTTTTCGGAAAGTTTTGTTGTGAGGTTAATAAAAGTGGGGGGATATGGCGAATCTGATCCACCGGAAAAGGCGGATCGATTATTTGCAGGCTGCTTTTGCCGCCTCTTGGCCGGTTCTTATGCAGTCGCTGATTCCTACGCCTTTGTAGGCGCTGCCGGCAAGGAAAAGACCCGGGTATGAAGCAACTCTATTCTCAATCATCGTTACACGTTCAGCATGGCCGATCGTGTACTGAGCTAGTCCCTTTCTCCATCTGAAGACTCTGGCCACTTGCGGCTCACCGGTTACTCCAATCAGGTCTGCAAGTTCGTCCCGAACTAATTTGATCAGGCTTTCATCATCCATATTGACGTATTCCTGATTCTTGGCGCCACCGACAAAGCCCCTTACCAAAAAAGACCCCTGCGGAGCGCGATAGGCCCACTTGTTTGAGCACCAGGTTGCCGCCATTAGCTTTCGCTTCTCGGCTAGTGGAATGATGACACCGAATCCCACAAGCGGTCTGCCGCCAAGACTTTCATTCTTGAAACCAAGCGATATTGTGGCAGAATCAACATAGGGAATCTCTTCTAATTTTTCGGCGAGCGTCTGGTCAACTTCAGCCAGCATGTGAGCCGCCGCATGAGCCGGAGCAGCAATGATCACCGCATCGGCAAAGATAGATCCCTGCCGACCCAGACCTATCTCATAGCAAGATTTCTTCCCATCATGGGTTATCTTAAGAACTTTCCTGTTTGTCAGAAGCTTCTCCCTGTCTAGTTTGCTCGCCAGAGTATCGGTTAGCTCTTGCATGCCACCTTTAAAGCTCATAAAAAATGTCCTTTTGGGCCTCTGCTCTGCGCCCGGTTGGGCTTTTGCCTTCGCCTCTTCGGCCTTTTTCATCAGAGCCAGCGATCCCTTTATCAGACTTCCATGATCCTGTTCCATCCTGATAAATTGAGGAAAAGTGCTTTTAAGGCTCATTCTATCGGGATCACTTGCATGAATTCCCGCCACCAGCGGCTCGGCAATCTTGTCCAAAATCTCTGTTCCCAGGCGACGCTTGACGAATTGCGCCAGGCTTTCCTCTTCGCCGTTGCGCTTAGGCGGAATCACCAGGTCCATTGCCGCCCTCAATTTGCCCGGCCAAGAAATCAATTTTGTTTTCAGGAATGGCTCGATTTTGGTCGGAACCATTGTCATGATACCTTCCGGCAATCTATGTACCGTGCCTCCCGACAAGATGAAGGTCCCTTTATTTTCTTCACTGCTGTTCAGTAATTCGTCCCCAATGCCCAGCTCACTAGCGAGCTCAATTGTCTGGGGCTTTGTGCTTACAAAGCTATCGGGTCCTCCCTCGATCAAGAAACCGTCGACCTTTTCGGTAACTATGACGCCGCCAAGGCTGTCTGACGCCTCAAGCAACACATAATCAAGATCTTCTCCCTCTTCCATCTTCTTCTTCAACTCATAAGCAGCAGATAAACCGGATATTCCGCTGCCGATTATTGCGACCTTTTTCATCTCAGCTCATCACCTTGTTACCAATTTCACAATGTCCTGTTTCCATTCTAGTTCATTGTGCTGATAATTTCAATAATAATCGGCGGGGTGCCCCCGTTGGTTTAGCATATGTAGACAATATTGAAATGGAGGCATACTGGGAAGAGGCGGCGAGGAAACCGGCCGTGCCCGAGGCCAGGTCTTTCTTATCTCTTGCTATAGCTATGAACCGTCTCAACGAGCACTTCAACGTTCTCAACCGGCGTCTGAGGCAAAATGCCATGTCCAAGATTGAAGATATGACCGGCACGATTTCCGGCTTTGTCCAGGATATCTTTGACCCGCCTCTTAACTTCGGCGGGATCGGCAAAAAGAACAACCGGATCGAGATTGCCTTGAATGCCCGTGTCCTCTCCCAATCTATTCCAGGCAACGTCCAGGTCAATTCGCCAATCAACACTGATAACATTTCCTCCCGCTTCTTTCATCAATTCGAGAAGCATGGGGTTCCCGTTTAGGAAGTGTATCACCGGAACCGATTTGTCGGTGATCCCATCAATCGCCATCCGCGTATAGGGCAAAACAAATTTCTCGTAGTCCCCCGGAGAAAGACAGCCAGCCCAACTGTCGAATAACTGAACAGCCTTAGCACCCGCTCTGATTTGGGCGCTTAAGTATTTGCCTATCACAGCGGAAATCTTCGTCAGCAGCTCATCGTAGACTTCCGGCTCGTTGAACATGAGGCTTTTTATGTGAGTATAGTTGCGGGAATGGCTTCCCTCGACCATGTAGCTCGCCAAAGTAAAAGGCGCACCGGCAAATCCTATTACGGGAACCCGCCCGCTTATTTCCTTGTCCAATAATCTGATCGCCTCAAGAACATACGGCGTATCTTCTTCAGGATTGATCAAAGATAGTCTATCCACCGCGGCTTTATCGCGAACAGGATGAAAAATGACCGGGCCCTTTTGTTCGATGATGTCGAGCTCAACACCCATGGCTTCAACCGGTACCAGGATATCCGAAAAGATAATTGCCGCATCCAGATCAAACCTCTTGATCGGCTGCAGACTGACTTCGCAGGCAAGCTCCGGAGACTTGCAAAGATCCATAAAGGAAAGGTTTTTTCTTATTTCCTGGTATTCCTTCATATATCGTCCGGCCTGGCGCATCAACCACACCGGCGTACAATCCACTTCTTCGTGCCTGCAAGCTTTTAAAAACCTTGAATTACTAGCCGATTGGTTAGCCATTAATTTCCTCTTTCTCTAAAAGGTCAGCTTGAAAACTTGTTAAGACATCGACCTATCTTATCAATTCTTTTATAGTGCGGAAATATCACGATAGAAGACCAAATAAGTACCTGGCTATGGCCATACCCAAGAAGACCAGCAACAAGCCGAGTAGATTGCTCACTAGAACATTTGACAATGCGCTGCTAATTTCGCCGTCTTGAAAAAGCCTCATAGATTCCAAAGCAAAGCTTGAAAATGTAGTAAAGCCACCGAGAATACCTATGAAAATGAATATCCTAAGATTTGGCGATATTGTTACGTATTCAAAATGCCCCCACAGGAAGCCAATGAAGAATGAGCCGATAAGGTTCACGCAAAGCGTCCCCCAGGGAAACGACTTGCTCAAGAATTGATGCGTTGCACCCGACAGCAGGTACCGCACCAAAGCCCCGATAGCTCCTCCCACTAAAACAAACAAAAACCTCAAAGCCAATCCCTCCCTCGATCGGTCCCTTGGTAGGAGTCATCAGCCTTGAGGCAGTTAAACGGCGAACTCCATCGCCCCGGATTGAATAACGGTGGAGATGATCGGATTCGAACCGACGGCCTCCGCCTTGCAAGGGCGGCGCTCTCCCATCTGAGCTACATCCCCGTTTCAAATGCAAAATTCAAAGTGCCCTTCGACAAGCTCCCTTCGCAAAGCTCAGGGCAGGCAGGACAAGCAAAATGAAAAATTGAGAGCCTGAAGACAAAATCCAAAACTCAGAAGCAAATCAGCGTTCAGTTTAAGGTCCACAGTGCACTAGTTTACACAGCAGATAGAACAACTGTCAACTGCGAGCTGTCGCCTGCCGGCCCTTGCCTTCGCCGCTACTTTAGTCATAGAGCTTTTTTTGCTCCTCGATAATCCCTTTCATTCTTGGACTGAGATCAAGCTTAAAAACCTCGCTGAATTTGTCTAAGAGAAGAACAAATGCGCCTTGCGAAGCAAGAAGAGAGTACGCCCGGTAGCTTTTGGTTGGCTCGCTCTGGAGATTCAATTGCCCATCCTTTTCTCGAACATATTGGCTAAATTCGAGGATGTTCGGATGCGCTACGAAGCAGGCGCTTTTCCAGAATCCATAATATAGTTTAGGCAAGGTCTCCTTGATTATTTCAGCGTGGCTTTTTGTTGACCAGCTGTACTCCGGTCTGTAGTCATAATCAACGCCTGCTCTCTGAGCCAGAATTGATTTTTTCGCCTCCTCGTACAGGGGCGTCCCCGAAAAGCCCGGGTTAATATATCCCAAAACCTCCAGCATAACCAAGGTTCCAGCCGGTCCGTGCGCTAAGAAGCGCTTGCTTCTTTTTTGGGGTCTTTTGTAAATGTATAGAAGGTGAGCGGTGTCCTCGAGCAATGTCCGCAGGAGGATTGTGGCGCTTATTGCATGGCCTTGCTCGCATAACAAGTTTATCGCTTCAAAGACGAGGAAACCTTTTACAAAGAGGAAGGCGGTAACCCGCTGAAAATCCGTTCTGGCTGCAATGGTCAAATCCTTTAGCAGCTGGTGGACATAGTCAATTATCTCATTTGCCTGAGCTTTTTGCTCTTTATAAAGACTCTCGTCAACCTCGGCTAGGTTTTTTTCTAGTTCGTCGCCAATGTCCACCATTAACACTCATTCTCTCGTAAGTTGCCGACAGTCGCAACCAGGGGCTAGCGACTGAATATCTCATGCCAATGTAAATCAAATATCAAAGATAAAAAATAAAAATTACATATCAAAATGTAAAAATGTCTCCCGGAGAACTGGGCCAGAAGCTGAATGCTCGCTAAGTCTATTGTCTCTCTTGATGAGCAAATCCATAATTCCTGCTTAAACCCATTTTTGATTTTTAATCTGTCACTTTGACTTTTGATTTTTTATTTTTGATCTGGGGCCTAAGTCGCTCAACCCTTTTGCGCAAGAGCATTAGCCTCGTAGCTGCTCATTGGGCTTCCCTCCAGGCCCTCAGTGCTTCCCTATTATTCTCAAATGCAACCTCACGAGGAAGATCTTCCTTATCGAACCACTTTAAGTCCTCAATATCACTGGCCGGCTTCGGCTCACCTAAGCTCACGCGGGCAAGATAATAAATGTTGAGCGTATGGCTATCGGATTCATCATAACCGTACCGGTCCATATAAATACCGAGGAGCTCTAGAATGTCAATCTCTACACCCAGCTCCTCTTTTATCTCACGTCTAAGCGCTTCCTCAGGATGCTCTTCCTTCTCCAAAAACCCGCCCGGCAGGTCCCAAAAGCCCTTGCGCGGTTCAATGGCCCTTTTTACGAGCAAGACATGGTCCCCTTCAATTAGAAGAGCGCTTGCCGTAGGCTTCGGATTTTCGTAGAAGACATATCCGCACTGCGCACAAATCAAACGCTCAATTCCTTCGACATTCTTTTCGCCTAAACAGCCACCGCACTTGGGGCAAAACCTAAAATGAGACTGCATTGGTATTTTCCCTCATTGCAGACAAAGAATATAGTCCGACTTTGTGTAAAATTTCACTTGCTTTTGGTTCAACATAAGTATTATAATAGGCATGGCTTCAAGTTAGTTCCTCTACAAATAACGCATCGCCCTCAGTAACGTACGCAGCTTTCTTTTTGACTTTGGCTTCTCTCGGATGCAGTTTCTATTGGGTCACAACTTCATTAGGAGGGGCACCGATGAAAACGAAGGAAATCAGAAGTCCGAATTTCCACACCGACCACAGACTAGGTCTAATACTGGATGTTTGCTATGGTTGCAAGTATCTCTCTTCCAACCGGAGGTTTTGTTTTCTCGGCCATGTAAGACCCATTTCCCCACCATGCAAGAACTGGGAATTCAACCCGGAACTGGCCAGACATATCCCAAACTAAAATAGTCGTTTCACCCGCTGCTCTCAGAGGAAAACATAAATAGCGACTCCCCTAGCTGTTTTCGCGTACATCCAGCGCGAAACAGAATGTCCCCGCCCCTACTAACCTGGGAACTACCTGCGCAGTCTTCTTCTTTCCAGATCTCTCAGATTCTCCTGGCTTTCTTTTCTAAAAGCACGTATCTTTTCTTCCGTGCGCGTCTTGGCATCTTCAATTAGTTTGACGTTGGAGGCTTGTTCGCCTTTAGGCCCGCTCACGACATCAAAAGTGACTCTTTGGCCTTCCCTTAAGCCCCTAAATCCTACACCCTGTACCACACTTTGGTGGACAAATACCTCCGCCCCGTCCTTTTTTACAATAAAACCGAAGCCTTTTCTGGCATTATACCACTTCACTGTTCCTTCTATCGACATTATATCGCCTCCCATCTTTCATAATTTCAGCAGAGTAGGAGATTTTTGACCCACTCCCGTCATTTGCTCCCAAGAATGCTCCTTTGCCGCAAACACCCGGCTGAAGTAACCTAAGCGCAGCCCGGACGTTGCATTCCAGCCTAAAAAAAACAGCCCCAAAATCATAGAAATTCTTTTGAGGGCTCTGACCGCACAAAAACTACTATAATCTTAGCTCTCTAACTCTATCATTCTAGCAGAGCTTGATGATATCTTCAACGTGCACGTCTTTCACCTGTTATCTAAACGCTTTCCAGACGCTCACGCGGACTGACAATCTCGGTTATTCTTATACCAAACTTACCTTCTATGACAACCACTTCTCCCCTGGCTATGATCTTTCCGTTTACCAGAAAATCCACCGTTTCACCCGCGGCTTTCTCAAGCTCGATAACCGATCCCCCTCCGAGATCCAATATTTCTTTGACGCTCATCTGGGTTCGTCCCAGCTCGATCGAAGCGTCCAAAGCAATGTCCAAAAGCAATTCTATATTGTTTGTCGCTCCCGCAACACCCTCCGGAGCAAGAGAAGCGAATTGAGCCGGCTGAACCGCCTCCGTAGCCTGTGAGACTTCATCCGGCGCCGCAACCCCGGTCGCCTGAAAACCCGATGCAACTTCCGCCTTAGTTTCTGTTTCCCCGGAAGACGCTGCGGATCCTGAATCCGATGCTATCGCCGAAAGTGCCTCCTCCGCAAAGTCAACCGGCAAGATATATTCGAGTTGAATCTCAAGAAGCGCGTCTGATGCGATTAGGCTCGAAGAGACCCTAAGAAGTGAATCCTCGGAAGAACGCGCAGAAAGACTTTTGATTTCATCCTTTATCGTAATCACTTTTACTTGTGTTATCGAACCACTTGCCTCCTGGCCGAAGGTTGCAGAGATATTGGTCAGGCTCTCTGAAAGAGCCTTATCGAGAACACCCTTCAAGACACCCAGCTCCTCTTCTTTCAATGCCGCGGCCTGGCCATTGTCTTTTCCTTGAAGCAAGTCCGCCAGTTTTGCCGCTTTTTCTTCTGCCGCAAAAAGAAGTATCTTCCCCTTTAGTCCGGTGGTAAGAGTTGCTTCAGCGAGAAGCAAAGATGAGGGGTACTCGGCTTGAAATTGCTGCCACAGCGTGAAACTGACCTGGGGCGGGGTTCTCTCGATATTTTTTCCAATCTGATTTCCGATAACAGAGGCAATAGCCGCCGTGATGAAATTGCAGATTTCGCCAATGGCGTTCTTATGGTCATCATTCAGCTCAATTTTCGTTTGCTGAGCTTCGTTTGGCATTAAACTTCCTTCCTTTCTTCCCACTCAAACAATTTTCACAGCCAATTTCTTGCCCAATATGCCGGGTTTACCATAGAACTTGGCATAGTCCTGGATCTTTATGCCTACTGCTCCACCGGCCGGTGTATCGACTTGGATAGCATCGTTAATTCGAAGTTGAAGCAAATCTCGAATCGCTATGGTCGTCTTGCCCAACTCAATCGTTACAGGAAGGACAACTCCTTGCAGGCTTTCCTCAAGGAACTCTCTCTCACCAGGGGTTGACTTTCTTGATTTTGATTTGTCCGAAAACCAAATTTGACGGCCGAGTTTTGACGTGACCGGCTCCAAAGAAAGATACGGCATGCATATGCTCATAGAGCCCTTGCTCTTCATCTTGACCTCAAATGTAACAACGGCAACCGTCTCAGTCGGAGGAACGACTTGAAGCAGGTCCGGGTTAGTCTCGATGGCTTGCGCCTCGGGTTTCATCTCCGCAACTTCGAGCCATGCATCCCGAAATGTCTCCAGCATCTTATTGGACATCTTCCCAATGATTCCTTTTTCAATATCAGTAAGCTCTCGATTCTTCTGCAGTTGATCGCCGCTCCCGCCGAGCAACCTATCGAAAATCATAAAGGTCAGGCTGGGATCCATTGTCAGAACCGCACTTCCTTGAAGAGGAGCGATAGAAAAAACCACAAACGTGGTAGGTTTATCGAGAGATTCACTGTATTCCCCGAAGGTTGTTTGCTCTACCGAGGTTACATCAATATGAATGTCTTGCCTTAGATAAATCAACAAACTTGCCCCTAGCTGGCGAGCGAGGTTCTCATTTATCAGCTCGATGGCACTCAAATGGGATCTGGAAAACTTGTCCGGATGCCGGAAGTCATAAACCTTAATATCTTTCTTTTTTGCTTCAGCCGGGGGAGATGAAGACTCTTCCGTGCCTGCGGAGCTGGCGTCCGTGGAATCTTGCCCGTCCTGAACACCAACAAGAAGAGCATCTATCTCTTCTTGACTTAGTGCGTTAGGCATAACTACCTCCGGAAATGCTACTGCATTATAAACGTAGTGAAATAAACTCCTTTGATTTTACCACAGCTGAGGAGGGAGTCTACCTTGTTTTTTATTTCCCCTTTTAGCCTATTTTTTCCATCCTGAGTAAGTAGTTCTTCGGAGGTGAAGGTAGAAAGGATTGTGATGATCGCGTCTTGAATCTGGGGCTTCTTTTCTTTTATTTCCGCTTTGATTTTTTTATCTTTTTCCAGCTCAAGCGAGATAGAAGTCTGCAGATAGGTCTGGCCGCCAAGCAGGTTAACGGTAATATCTCCCATTGAGAAAAAGGTTGTCGGCTTAGGCTTAGCCTCAGCCTTTCGAGCAACCTTCTTGGCTTCGGTCTTTGCACTGGCTTTGCTGCGGGTATTAACAAAACCGGCAAAACTCAAGCCGCCGACTAGGGCAGCAACGGCTACGATGATTACCAAGAGGGGCATCTTGGCTTTGCTCAAAATAGCGCTTGGATCAAGTTTTCGCTTGGCCGGATTGTCGGCCTCTTTGCCGTCTTTTTCTTTCTTATCTTTCGAGTCCTTTTCGTCAGGCTTTTCTTGATCCCTCGCGGCGTCTTCGGCCGTCTGTTCCTTTTCAGCCGGCTTTTCCTCTTTCTCTGCATCTTTTTCGGGTTTCTCTTTTTTGCGCAAAAAGGGGATCTTAACCTTGCCCAGGATTGCTCTTAGATCCAGTTTGCGCTTCGGTCGGCCACCGGCTTCCTTCTTACCTTTTTGTTCTTTCCCCTTCTTCTCTTTCTTAGCCTTTTTGCCCGGCTTATTCTGAGCAGCTTTTTCGTCAACCGGTTTTTTTTGCTCGGCCTTTTCTTCCGGTTTTTCTATGTCTTTTTCGGGCTTCTCTTTTTTATCAGCCACTTGCTGATCCTGCTCCTAAGTTGGTTAGAGCTACATATCATAATTGGAAATCCGTGTAATATGATCTGCATTGACTTCAATGCAAACTGCAAAAATCAAAATGTTTTTGGTTTAGGGTTTCAAAAATTTGCATTTTGCATTTTGCATTAAAATATGTGCATGCCATGCAACTTTTCGTTGTATGCGCGTGCAATTTATTATTTAGGTTCTTGAACATTCAGAGTCGGAAATAGGACGATGATGTCCACCCGTCTGTTTTGAGCTCTGTTTTCCTCGCTTGTATTAGGAGCTATCGGTTTATACTCACCGTAGCCGGTAACCGACAACCGGTCCGGGCTAATCCCATTTCTTTCAACATAGAATTTCGCAACGGACGAGGCTCTTGCTGATGAAAGCTCCCAGTTTGAGGGGAATTCGGGCGTACTAATGGGCAAATCGCAAGTATAACCTTCAACCCGAATATTGAAATCAGTGGCCTTGAGCTGCTCGCCGATAATATTAAGAACAGACTCCACTTCGGGACGGAGGTTTGCCTTCCCTTTGTCAAAGAGAATTTTGTCCTTGACACTTATCAGCAGACCTCTCTCCGTCATTTCCATACTGATGCCTTTTTGCGCTTCCGTCTTGTCCACTTGCTCAGCAAGTTTATTCTTCAACTCCAACATGGCATTGAATTCCTTTTGAGAGATAGTGATTTTCCCGGTTGCACCACTTGATTTTACAACCACTGATTTCCCTCCCCCGCCTCCTGAGCTAGAACCCTTGCCGGGAGAAGGGAGGCGTGTGCCCTCCATAGTCTTGATCATCCCGCTGCTACCGTGAAGAGCTGCATTTACCGAACCTATTGCTTTGTTGAATTTGGCCTGGTCAACTACTGCAAAAGAGTAGATCATAATAAAAAAACACAAAAGAAGCTGAGATAAGTCTGCATAACTGCACATCCATCCGGGTGCACCGGCCACCTGTTCTTCCGGTTTTTTCTCTCTCATCTCGCCGCTGCTCCCGCTTGCTTAACCTTTCCTACACCGGCCTTCCTGGCTTTTTCTACCTTTTCACCGACATCGGACCGCACCCTGGGCGAGAAGAAAGATTTCAGTTTTTCCTCAATTATTCGAGGATTGTTTCCAGCCTGGATAGCCAGGACCCCTTCAATCATTACATCTTTGTGCAGGATTTCCTCAGAGCTTTTTACCGACAGTTTCCCTGAGATCGGAACCATGAACAGGTAAGCCATAAACGCCCCGTAGAAAGTGGTAAGCAGAGCCACAGCCATACCGGGTCCAACCTTTGAAGGATCGCTAAGGTTTGCGAGCATCTGAACTAATCCGATAAGTGTCCCGATCATGCCCCAGGCGGGGAAGTAGCTTCCCAGGGCGTCACATATGTCCTTTCCTAGCTTGTGTCTAGCTTCAATAAAAGCCAGTTCTGTTTCCATGATATCGCGAACAAGCTCCGGATCGGTTCCGTCAACAACCAGCTGCAGGCCTTTCTTTAAGAAAGGGTCTTCTATTTTGTTGGCTTCATTATCTAAAGCTAAAATTCCATCTCTTCGCGCCTTCTCGGCCAGGCTCACCATTGTCGCGACCAGGTCTGATGAATCCGCTGGTTTACTGAAGAAAGCGTTCTTAATTACTGAGGCTACACTCAACACCTGCGACAAGTTGTAAGTGATCAGTGTTGCGCAGATGGTCCCTCCAAACGTAATAAAGACTGAAGGAAGGTCAAGAAAGATTGTTGCGCTGCCTCCCATGACAATTGCCCAGATGTTCAACCCCAATCCGAACATGATGCCGATAAGTGTTGCTATATCCACAACCTGCTCCTCACTCCAGCTTTTTCAGCTCCATCATTTTTTGTATCTGATTTATCGGCTAATGCTGGTTTTTCTTGAGCTATTTTTGAGGAGGAACGATTCTCGGACCACCGGCTTGCCTGAAGTAATGAACTGCAAGAGCGACTATTTCTTCGGGAGGTTCCTTTACAACTATCCTCTTGTCGGAGACAAGACTGATAATCGTGTCCGGCGTCGCCTCAATTGTTTCAATCATACTGGCATTTACAAAAAGTTCGCTGTCGTCCAACCGTGTCACTTTGATCATCTTTCACCCCGTCCTGAGAAGTCAAATATCAAAAATCAAAAATGCATATCAAAATGTAAAACTTATCTTCTGCCCTTCATCGTGAGTATGCTGGAAGCTAGTATGTTGGCTATCTCTGTGGTCTCTTTCAAGAGTCTATTAGTCCTTTCTTTGTCTGCCTTACCTGAGTCTCGCAGTAATCCCAGCCAAAACTTGCTTTCATTGGCTGATTTCAAAAAATAATTGAAGAAATTGATGTACTCTCTTTTTGAGCTTGATGAGGTAGCCTCGATTACATTTGCACCAACACTGGTGGCGCTTCTGAGAAGTTGGTTCCCTAGAGTCTCGCACGTCTTTTCGCGTGGCAACTGATCAACAAACTCAATCACCTCAAGCGCGAAGCTATAGATTCTCCGCTTGAACTCATCTTTTAATTTTGATTTGTCATTTTGCATTTTGATTTTTTATTTTTGATTTGGCTCACAAATTGTCAGCCGGCTTATGCAACAGCCGGAATTCTTGAGCTAAGCCCTAGGGCGGGCTCCTGCTAAAGAGCCCGCCCGACTTCAAACACTATCGCTTCAAGTTAACCAATTCTTGCAGCATTTCATCCGACGTGGAGATAATCCTTGAGTTTGCCTGAAATCCTCTTTGGGTGGTAATCATTCTGGTGAACTCCTGGGCCAGATCAACATTGGCCATCTCCAAAGCACCCGGGACTATCGAGCCGATTCCACTTTCGCCGGGCGCGCAATAGCGGACTTCTCCTGAGTTGGCCGACTGCTGGAATGCAGTTCCTCCAGACCTTAGCAATCCGCCGGGATTGCCGAAAAGAGCCAGAGCGACCCTGGCCAGTGTCTGATTCATTCCATTTGAGAATACACCGGTGATTATCCCGTCGGAGCCTATGGTAAATGTCTCCAAGACACCCATGGGGAATCCGTCCTGGCTTCTGGCAATAATGTTGGAGTCGTCGTCGTCGAACTGCGTTAAGTTGGAAAAATCCACGGCAATATCAAGCGGGGTCGTCGCTCCATTTGCCAGAGGGATGGAGATGGAACCGGTTTGGGAGTCAAACGTGCCGTCATCATTGAAGACTACTGTGCCGCTGCCGACAGATGCCGGATCCCCGTCAATCGTTGCGTCCCAATCCCAGTTGTTGGCTGCGGACTGAGTAGAAACAACAGTCAAGGTGTGGGCAACGCCCAAGGAATCGTAAATCTGGACGGAAACACTGGCATCACCGCTTGGATCGGCATCCAAATTTCCGGCGAAAACAACATTCCCTGTCTCCTCCGCAACCATCAATTGCCCCAACGGGATGTTGATTGAAGTCGGCGGCAGTGTCGAATCGATCTCATCGGGATCGGAAGGATTATTGCCCCTTACCCATCCTTGGACTTTCAAACCGGTTGACGGATCTACAAGATCCTTCTCCAAATTGATATCGAATATTCCCGCCCGGGTGTATTTGTTGGACGTCCCGTCACTTACCACAAAAAAGCCTTCTCCTTGAATCGCCAGGTCCGTCAATTTGCCGGTCGATTCCAAGCTGCCCTGGGTGTGAAATATGTCGACGGTTCTTACCAGCATACCCAGACCTACTTGCTGAGGATTGGAGCCTCCCAAATCCCCCTGAGGAGCAGTTGGATCTCTAAGGCTCTGGCTCAGCATGTCCTCAAAAGTAACACGACTGGCTTTATAGCCTACGGTGTTAACGTTAGCGATGTTGTTTCCTATAACATCCATGCAGATCTGATGATTACGCAGGCCTGAAACTGCGCTAAACATTGAACGCATCATTTTGCATCAACCTCCTAGAAATATTCTCGAATATGTGGTTCGTCTCTTGCTACGAATCTTGGTTTGAGTTGTGACATGTGGCGTTTTTGTTGCTTCAATCAATCCGCAACGAGGCTTCCTTGTCCGCCATAGCCTTGGCGACGGCGGGCTACCCACCTTCGCTAAAGCTACGGTGGGCGCTAAAGGTCCAGCCTTTAATTAAGTCCCTACATTATCACCACGCTATCGATGTTGGTGAAAACGTTTTCTTTAAGATTCTTGCCGTCAACTGCGGTGACAACGGTTCGATTCTTAATGCTGACCACAAATGCCACATCATCCACTAAAATAACGGATTCCCGTGCACCTTTGCCGGCAACCTTGTTGACACCATCATAGAATCTGCTAAACTCCTGTTCGCTTAGTTTTATGTTCCTTTCCGCCAGACGCTGCTGAGCATGAGCGGAGAACTTGAGCCCGGCCTTTCCGTCGAGCTCTTTGGCCAAGACGTCTTGAAAAGAAGCTTTTGCTTTGCCGCCGCTCGTGGTTTCTCTGACCGGCAGCCCTCCGACCCGGACGGGCCCGGACACGGGAATTTTATTGACCATTTCTCCTCCTTTCCTAATGGATTCTTATCACGTCCTTAAGAGAAATCTCTTGCGCACCTACAACCAGCTTCGGCTCTCCGTCTCTAATTCGAACCTCAGATACTGTTCCCGACACCAAAGACCCCGAATTCGTGTCAATAGCGTCAACTTCTCTGTTAATCAGGCTGCTTGCCTGCGTAGTCTGCGACCACCGAAGCATTGAAGAGACCGAAGTGTTTAGATTCTGCATTTGCTCAAGAGAGTTGAATTGAGCCAGCTGGGCGATATATTGGGTATCCTTGACCGGCTCCAGGGGATCCTGGTAGCGCATTTGCATAATGAGTAACTTCAAGAAGTCGGCCTTTCCCATCTGGTTATTTTGGCTGGCCACACTCTGAGATGTCTCAATTCCACTGGAATTTTGAAGAGCGCTAACGCTCAAGTTTTTCACCTCCTAAACAAGACAATTTACTTTTCCGCCGCCGAAGGCCAGAGATTTGCCGGCTCCCAACCACTGATACTCCTCTTCCTCAGACAAAGTGGAAACCGGAGTCTCGCCTAATTTCACCTGAGAAAAGCGGTAGTTGGGTTTTTGACCGTCGTCGTCATGATCAGGATGACCAACCTGAACATCAAATCCCTTGATCTGAAAACCGTGGTTTTCCAGAGAATCTCTGAGCCGCAGGAAGTTTTGCTCCAGTAAGTTTTTGACATAATGATTCGTTGCCTGAAGCTCAGCCGTTAACGCACCCTTCTCCATCACAATTTTGATGTTCAGCTCGCCCAGGCTTTGCGGCTCGAGCCGAATTCGCGTCTCACTCCGATTCTCTGTCAACAGCACTTCCAGTTTCTTCACAACTTGATCCCAGATCTTGCCTGCATCGACCGGCTGAGGGTTCCAGCCCGTGTTCTTGATCTGTGGAAAAGCACTCTCCTTGGCCGGAGTCTCGACTTGAGCAACACTTACCGGACCCGTCTCTTCTGAGACTTTCCCGTCGCCTTTTTGGACGTGAGCAAGAACTTCCTTTACTCTCACAGTCATCCCTGAAATGCGGTCCGGGATCTTGTCCTCTTCGGTAGCCCGTTGATCAAGGCCCAGGTTAACAGCTTCAGGAGCAGCCAATTCTTTCGATGAGACCTCGACTCTAGGGGCACCCTCAAGTGCGACCTTGGCCGATGCGCCTCCTTCAGCATCCGTCTTGTTTGGCTCTTGCCTCTGCTCCCGGTTTGCATTGATCTCCCTCACAATTGAGCCCAAGCTTTCGTCCGGAAGAACCTCAAACGAGTCAGAAACCGGCGGAGGCCGATTTCCCGTCTGGCTCACAGCCTGGAGAAGAGCGGGCCTCTTCTCAGCTTGCAGAGACTGAGTGGCGGCTTGCGGGGAATTGGCAACCAGGCCATACGGCATTGAAGAGATGCCTTGTTTCGGAAGCACCGGACCCTCTACGGTGCTGCTTGCGGTTACCTCTGGGAAAGTCACATTTGACCCGGAAGACGGCAATGCCGGTTGTGTGGATTCGGCCGTCGGCCGTACGTTGTCGGCAAATTCCTGAATGCCTGTCAGGGCCGGAAGCAAGCCACCTGCCGATTCAATTGCCTCGCCTGCCATGACTTGAAGACGGATCTCTCCTTCACCTAATAGAGTGGGCTGCTCAATGACTGTCCCGGGAACCAAAGGAGTAGCGAGGGAAATCAGATTGGTTCCAGGACTTTCACCCGAAGACAAGTCGGGATTAGGACTCCCATCCTCAGCCCCGCCAAGCAAACCCAGTGAAGGCAACTCTTGATCAACCGGATTCTGCGTGCCCTGCGTGCTTAACGAAACCAACGCCGCAAGGAGCGAATCGAAAATCTCTCTTCCCTCAGCAGACTCGGGCATATTCGTCCTACCCTCAACAGGCATCTCGCCTTTCGTGCAAACGATATCAGCCACATTCATTTTTTCACCTCCTTTCACCTAAATACTTCATTCTCTCATTTTTCCGCTCAAATTGGCTGCTTCCGCCGGGTCCAGCGAGGCCAGTATCTCGGCTGCGATATCCTCTTTCATCTCCTCGAGTATCTCCACCGCCTCTTCGTCGGAAAGCTGAGCGATTATTTCAGCCGCTTGCTCGGTATCCATCGATTCATATATCTTGACAACCTTTTTCAATTGCGCATCGTAGTACTGAGCATCTTCTTCGCTTGCTCCTTCTTCTTGAACATCCTCGGGCATCTCTTCAGCAGCTTCGGTCTCTTCCGATACTGCCGGTTCTTCCTCCTTTGGTTCCGGGGCTTCCTCTTTGGCCGCGGGCGGGGCCGGCTTCTTGGCGGTCTTTTTGGCAGTCTTCTTCTTTTCCTCTTTTTTGGTCGTCTTTGGCTTGCCGCCGAAGATTCCGGCTATCTTTTTCGGACTTAACGCACCCTTAAAAGCCATTGTACCGAGGAAAACAGCAAGAAAGACAAAGACAAGAAGAATTATTATCTTGACGCCGCCTTTTTGATCACGCAAAACGTCCATTGTGAACCTCTCCGACCAGAGCCGCAGAATTTCTTTCGAGAAATCTGCGATCCGGCGCTATAACTATCTCACTACGGTCTTTTAAAAAGCACTTGCGGCCATTGCAAAATGCAAATTTCAAAGTGCAAAATGCAAAATGCAAAGCTTAAAAACGCAAAACAAAAAACATTTTGACTTTTTCATTTTGCATTTTGCATTAAACGCTATCAAGCGAAAATGCTTGAGAAAATACTCAATCTCAAGACTATACGGACAAGCAAGTTATTCTCAGTCGTACCTAGCTTCCTTTATAGGTCTCCCATGCGGCTAGGACTTTTTCTACGTATCTCTTGGTTTCAGCAAAGGGCGGAATGCCGCCGTATTTTTTTACGTTGCCGGGGCCGGCGTTATATGCAGCCAACGCCAAGCTTACATCTCCAAACCCGTCCAACATCTGTTTCAGGAATTTGCTGCCGCCTTCAATATTTTGGGCCGGATCAAATGGGTCGGTTACTCCCAAGCCCCGAGCCGTGCCGGGCATTAGCTGCATTAGACCCATCGCTCCCGCCGAAGACCGGGCGGCCGGATTAAAATTGGACTCAACTGCGATTACCGCCTTAATCAGGTTGGGATCGAGTTGATATTTTTGAGCGCTATCCTGAATAAAAGTCGAATAGGCGCCGCTTTTCGCAGAAGACATTGCACTCTTAGTCGCCGTTAGGCTCGTACTTCCGGTTAGGCTACTGCCTGAATTGTCTGACGCGGCCACACTCCCGCTATTGCCTGCGTCGTTTCCGCTTTGAGCCGCCTTGAGCACTTGCGCAAAGTTTTGGCCCGAAGCGCCTGCGTGCTGCGGGTTGAATCGGCTCTCGATCTCTTGAATTCTGCCCAGTACGTCTGTCAGACTATTCAGCGCCTTGACCTTCTCCCAAAAGAGAAGCTATCCTCTTCCGCTTATATTGTGATGTTGCAATCTCATCAATCAGATTCTGCTCGCTTTTGAGTAGTAACTGTTGAAACTCCTCAAAGTGTTTGTCATAGAGTTTTTCGATAATTCTCTTATCCTTGGACGCCTCAACAAGTATTTCCCGTTTGGCGTCGACCTGAGAAAGAAGCTCTCTCACCTTAATCGCCTGAAGGGAAATTTCTTGCTGTACCCTTGAAAGATAGGCATAGTACAGCGAGACCTCGCTGACATCCAACTCCAGATGGTCTATTTGCTTACGCTTAAGTTCCTCTTGCTTCCTCTTGAGTGTTTTTATCAAAAACTGAAGAGCATCCCTTTCTTTCTCATATCTTGCCCGGAGATCAGCAAGCTCCTTCTTTAAGATATCCTCGATCTTCTCTCTGTAATCGAGGACCGGCTGCAATTTGAACTTGAAATTTTTCACGATCTCGATTCACCTTTGTTTCAAGCATACCGACAAAAACTTTTTTATCGAGTTTGTGTATCGCTGATCGAAAGTCGCTTATCGCTCATCGGGTTAACCGCTTACCTAATTCGGCGATCGGTGTTTTTCCTCACTGCCTGCTAGAAGCCAGGTTTCCTGATCGGCAAATAGACGGACAAGTTCATCGACGACAGGGGGATATTCCACTTTCTCATCAATGCCCTGGCGCAAAAAAGTATTTACCTGGTCAATGAGGTTAATAGCATAGTCAATTTTGGGATTGCTTCCGTCCACGTAGGCACCGATATTTATGAGGTCTTGCGCTTCTCTGTACGTGGCCAGCACATCGCGCAGTTTATTTGCCGCATCTCGATGCTCTTTAGACGTTACATCAATCATCACTCGACTCACACTCTCCAGGATATCAATCGGTGGATAGTGGTTTTGTGATGCCAGCTTTCGTGATAAGACTATATGGCCGTCCAAGATACTGCGAACAGCGTCGGCGATCGGCTCATTCATGTCATCCCCTTCTACAAGGATGGTATAAAGACCGGTAATCGTCCCCCGCTCCGAAGTACCCGATCTCTCGAGCAGCTTGGGAAGGAGAGCAAAAACCGAAGGCGTGTAGCCGCGGGTAGCGGGCGGCTCACCTATGGCCAGCCCAACCTCTCTTTGAGACATGGCGAAACGGGTAACTGAGTCCATCATAAACATGACATTGCTCCCCTGATCACGGAAATACTCTGCGATCGCAGTGGCCACAAAAGCGCCCTTTAAGCGAACAAGCGCCGGCTGATCCGAAGTAGCCACAACTACAACTGATCTCTCCAACCCCGCTTCGCCCAGATCCTTCTCGATAAAATCCCGGACTTCCCTTCCTCTCTCACCGATCAGGCCTATCACATTGAAATCCGCTTCACTGTTGCGAGCAATCATCCCCAGTATCGTGCTTTTGCCGACTCCGCTTCCCGCAAATATGCCTATTCTTTGCCCGCTGCCGCATGTTAGAAGACCATCGATTGATTTGACGCCCAGAGCAAGATGACGGTCGATACGGTCTCTCCGGAGCGGATCAGGCGGCGAATTATGAACAGGATATTCTCTCTCTGTGAAAATCGGGCCACGCCCGTCAATTGGATTGCCCAATCCATCAATTACTCTACCCAGCAAATTCTGGCCCACGCCCACTTTAAGGGACTGTCCGCTGGCAACAACTTCACTACCGGGTTTTATTCCGCTCATCTCACCCAAAGGCATGAGAAGAACCTTGTTTTCTTTAAATCCGACAACCTCAGCTTTAACAAGAGGTGCGTTTTTGTTTCTCGATATGTAAACATGACACAACTCGCCGATTTGAGCCGCCGGTCCCAGAGATTCAATAACTAATCCTACTACCTGTGTTATTTTCCCGTTTTGCTTGATGGGCTCGACCGCCTCAACAACGCCGTGGTATCTTTCGAAATTGGGTGCCGACGAACTATCGCTAGTCACCGATTACTCCCCGCAAGCTCTCCTCGATTTGCCCGAGCTGAGAAGATATCTTGGCATCAACATTTCCCGAATTTGTCTCAATAACGCAACCACCTCGCTTTACTCTTTCATCCGCCATCGCCTGAATATGCTTGGTGCCGTCTACTGAGGCCAATAGTTTTTCTTTGCGGCTTCTGATCATCTCCAAATCCGCCGGATTGACCCTGACAATAATCTGCTCGCGATCAGTCGCCAACTCAATCGCCCTTTTAGCAGTATTCATGACTACTTCGGGATTTGCCTTAACTTCTTCGCCAATAATTTTCTCAGCAATTCTCGTCGATAGGTTGGCGATCTCAAGCTCAGCGGCTTTAATTATTCTTTCTTTCTCCTCGGCCGCTTTTAGGCAGATGCTCTCCAGTGTCCCGAGATAACCGGAGCTCTCCTCGCTCGCGGCCTTCATGCCTGCTTCATGTCCCCGATTGAAGGCTTCTTCTTCTATCTCTTTTGACCGAGCTTGTGCCGATTCCAAGAGTCTTTCCGCTTCGAGCCTTGGCCTCTCGCCGGCATCCTTGGTTCCGTCCATATCTCTCTGATTCAGGCCTAAAGCCCTATGAGCGGCTATTCTTCGCGGAGATCGAATTATCTTAGACAATTATGTCGTCCCCCCCGCCCCGAGTCAGGATTACTTTGCCCTCTTCTTCCAGCTGACGGGCAACTTTTACAACTTCTTGCTGGGCATCCTCTACATCTTTAAGTCTTACGGGTCCAAGATAATCCATATCCTCTTTCAGCATCTCTTGTGCCCGTTCGGACATATTCTTCGATATTTTTTCCTTGAATTCTTCTTCCGCGGTCTTTAGGGCCAATGCAAGCTTGCCGCGGTCAACTTTTTGAACAAGCAACTGCACGCCCTGATCCTCCAATTGCATAATATCCTCAAAGGTAAATAGTTTATTCTTGATTTCCTCCGCAATCCCCGGGTCTTTCTTTTGAAGAACCTCCAGGATTGTCTTCTCTGTCCCCCGGTCTACGTACTTAAGAATATCTACCACGCAGTCGATTCCGCCGGTCTGAGCATACTCCTCCTTCTTCGCAACCGATGCGAGCTTTTCTTCCAAGATGCTCTCGACTTCGGCCACGACTTCCGGAGTAATCCGATCCATGATGGCAATTCTATGTATGACTTCCGAGCGAAGTTCCGGTGATAGCTGCGAGAGCACGCCCGAGGCCTGATCCGGTGTCAGATGAACAACCACAAGGGCAATCGTTTGGGGGTGCTCGTCTTGGACGAAGCGAGCTATTTCTTTAGGATCAGTCCGTCTCAAGAAATCAAAGCGACCTGCACTGATTGAAGAAGAGAGACGTCCGAAGATTTCAGTGGCCTTGCTTGAGCCGAGTGCCTTCCGCAAAATGTCTTTTGCGTAGTCAACTCCGCCCGAGGAAACGTAGTCTTGAGCCCGGCAAATCTCATAGAACTCCTTAATGGCTTCGTCTATCGCCTCAGCAGGAAGATTCTTCAAGTTGGCAATCTCAACAGTCAGTTCTTCAA
>Ga0214473_10000467_pt1 | contig 57012 bp, 34 predicted proteins | sample RVTome_7_FD_203509 | JGI IMG/M metagenome (GOLD analysis project Ga0214473, IMG submission 203509) | Soil microbial communities from uranium-contaminated site in the Upper Colorado River Basin, Wyoming, United States - RVT98D197 | ecosystem: Environmental > Terrestrial > Soil > Contaminated >... | reverse complement strand
AACTGGGTTCGCATTCATGGTTCTCTGGAAGGCCGCACTCCAGCCATGGCCCTGGGCCTGGCCGACCCTGTGTGGAGTGTTGTGGAATATGCGTGTCACCCGGTCCACGTCGGTGATCTCCAGCGTGACCTTTGGGCCGAGGAGCGCAATGCCGCGCAAGAATCGGCCTTGGACCGCCGTTTCCGCAAGAAAGTCTTACCAATATCATGAGGTACGACCCAATCAGGAAGGTGTTGCGGAATGAGGACGGGCTGAAATGCACCCGCCGAAAGGCAAATTGGATTACGATGGCGAAGGAGTCGTCGATTGCAGGACACCTCGGATGAACCGCTCCGGCTGCTGGGTCTTCTCTATTGTTCCGGCTTCGCCAGCCATCGCTCCTTAATCCGTTCGAAGTACCCGATACGCGTCTGAATCTTCCCGATTTCTTTCGGGTAGAATTCCAGCATCACGTCGCACAGCTCGAGCATCCAACGTTTTCGGGAGTAGTGGGGTCTGACATTGATGTAGTTCGAGTTCGCAATCTGGACTTGTCCCCATCCAAGGGCGCCCACCGTCAGACAATCCCAGTTCAGAAACTCAATGGGCACGAACGTGACTTCTGAGACTTGGGCGTGGGTGCCGTCCAGAGAGTACTTCACGAGAAGCAGTACGAAGTGGTTGGCGTCGTCCTCGTAGAACCGTGCCAGTCGTTCCACCGACGTCAAATTGGGCATGTTGAACTTCGTATCTTCTCGATGGGTCTTGACGTCGACAACGTAGTAAAGGTCATCCCTGTCTCTGAAGGCCAGATCTGCCATTGCCCGACGGGCGAAACTGGCGGGATACTCCGCGCAATCGTCACCGAGGATTTCCTGGAAATGCTCCCCGAGGATTTCGGCTATCGCATCACCGAACGCGCGAGTGCTATGGACAGTGCTGGGCGAAAGAAAATCTTCATGACCGTTGAGAAAACCTTTGGTTCGCTCCGCGATTTCTTCGAACCTGCTGGTTGAGAATATCCGGCTCGTCATTGTGCCCTTTCATTTCGCGATTCCGAGTTCATCGAACAGGGCCGGTTGTTCGACCCGGGAAAGCAGGTTCCGGTCTCGTCCGTTGTTCTGGTCGGCCAAGGTATTGCGCTCCCAGAAGACCCCATCCGTGTACCCTTGAATGCTTCGATCCATCATGGCCAGTTCCAAGCGTCTCTCTGCCAGGCAACAGAAGTCCCGATCCAGCTCGACGCCAACGTAGTGCCGTTGGAGCTTCTTGGCGACAACGGACGTGGTTCCGGAGCCAAGGAAAGGGTCAAAGACGACGTCGCCAGGATTCGAACTGGCGAGGATGATTCTCGCGAGGAGTTTCTCGGGCTTCTGCGTGGGGTGGTCGGTGTTTTCCGGCATGGACCAAAACGGGACAGTCAAGTCGGTCCAGATGTTTGAAGGATACGTAATACGGTACTTGCCTTGGCAGGTGTTCTTCCAGTCCTTGGGTTCCCCGTTCCCGTCGGTGTATGGGGCAACCACGCGACGTTTGAGTTTCACGTTATCGACGTTGAAGGTGTAGTCATCCGAGGACGTGGCGAACCAAATATCCTCCGTGTTGTTTTTCCAATTCGTCTTGGCGCCACGTCCCTTCTCGCGTTCCCACGAAATCCGGTTCCTGACCGTAAAGTGTTGAAGAAGGACGCGGTGTACGGATGCAGATGAGCGCCAGTCTCCGCACACGTAGATGGACCCTGTCGGCTTCAGAAGTCGCCGCATCTCCGGCAGCCAGGAACTGAGCCACGTTTCATACTGATCGAGGTCCATCTGCCTGAAGGTGTTGCCGTTGAATGTCTTTGTCAGATTGTAGGGTGGGTCGGCTACTACGAGGTCGAAGACCCCTGACGGCAGAAACGTTAGAACGGCGAACAAGTCTTGGCAGATCGTTGAGTCCAGGATGTCACGCAGCGAGACTCGTGAGTCGAGTTGACTCAGGGCCTGCAAACATCGCTCCCGGTCAGCGGCCGAGAGGACGAGAGTTCTATTGCGTCGTGCTCGCTGTTTTTCAGCCATGAGAATCTTATATCACTTTCTCGTATCCTTCTCAAGACCCAATGGAATGCAGGTTCACCACCGCCGGTGCCGCCACGCCGGACATGAGATTGTGAAGCCCGCCCGCTTACCAGACGGTCTCCTGGCCCAGTTCGCGGACCCAGGCGTCGGATTGGGCTTTGCTGTAGCCGAGGAAGGCGGAATCGGGATCATGGCTTTCGAAGGCCCGGCCGGCGACGGCCTTGTTGGCGTTGGCGTAGCAGTAGATGCAGCCGTGCGGACAGGTGTCGTAGGTCCCGATGTCCACGCTTTCCGTGCAGCCGCACTCCTTGCGCGTCGGCTTGTCCTTGTACTGGCACTCGTCGGGCGGGAACAACTGCTGGATGATCGCGCCGTCGATGCAGTGGGCCTTTTGGATGGACGGGCTGAGAAGATACTCCCCGCAGCAGGAGTACATGCGGATGCCGTAGCGCTCGGCGATGGACGCGAGCCTGTCGGCCAGCGCAATCTTCTCCTCCGGATGCCGGTCGATCACGCAGACGCCGGCGTGCTCCTGCATCTGCTGGAAGTTCCGTTTTACCTTGTTGTACAGCGCGACGAAACTGAAGTAGCAGCGCTCGACGCGGCCGGACAGTCTCGCGGCCAGCCGTGTGAAGGCGTCGAGATAGAAAGCATCGTCTGTGATATCGGAGAGCACGATCGGGTCGAACCGCCAGTTGATGTGCCTCGGCGAATAGCGATCGCTCAGGTACAGCAGTGCTTTCAGGGCGGCGTTCTTGTCCACGTGGCTCTCGAAGACGGCGGGCAGGGCGGTGAGCGTGTAGTTGAAGTAGAACCTGTAGCCGAGCCGGTCCAGCGTCTCCAAAGGCTCGATGAACGGCGTGAAGTCCTTCGACCAGAAGACGAAGCAGCTCACATCCTCCGGCCTGAGCGAGACGAGGTAACGCTTGCCCCCGAAGGGGTTCACCACGCCGGCATACCTCTCGCGCAGCCGGCGCATGAACCAATCCGCATAGAACGCCGGCACATCCGTCCGCCGAGATACCGAGATGATTCGCTTCATCGCATTTGACCTTATCGGCACGAGCACATCCCAACCCACCGCTTTCATCGTACCCACGGAGCCGCAACCCGGCAAGGTGCATTTGCTCATGTCATCCTCGTCAGAGCGAGCGTACGGTTGCGCGACGTAATGGGTGGCAGCGTCAAGCGCAGCTTGGCGAAGGCCTTCTTGGGACGCGTTGGAACCATCGCCAAGGCCTTCGGCCTTGACGCTGCCACCCGCCGTTTCGCTCGCACGTCTGGTCATTTGTGAAATACAGGACTCATCGCGCCGCCTGCTTGACGGGGTCTGTGCGGCGCTATAGACTCTCTTCTCAGCCATGTGAATTGGCGACCTGAAGGACCTGAAACCTGCATTGAAAAGGAGAGACCATGATGGGAAAGACGCTTGCACGGACGCTGTTGTACCTGCTGGTGGTTCTTCTGGCATCGGCCGCCGCCTCATGCCAGCCCACGCAGGGCACGTTTGCGAAAACGGGGGATCTGATCGGCGAGCCTTATCTGCTTGACACCGGCCTGGTGTCGCGGTCGATCTGCTTCGAGAACCCGACGGGGGCGCCGGGCGAGGGGGGCAAGACGGCGAGCAACCTGGGCGTCGGGCGCAAGGGCTCGCCGGCCATCACGCTGACCGCCGGCCAGGAGGTCCAGCTCTGCGACATTCAGGGCCCCGGCACGATCCGCCACATTTGGATGACGACCTCGAACAATCCGATGAACCTGCGCAGCCTCGTGATCCGCGGCTGGTGGGACGGCCAGGCGCATCCGAGCATCGAGTGTCCCATCGGGGATTTCATGGGCTTCGCGCACGGCAAGGTCATGCCCTACTTCTCCGCCGTGCACTCGCTCGGCCGCAACGCGGGCATGAACATCTGGCTGCCCATGCCATTCGCCACGAGGGCGAGATTCACCCTCACCAACGAGGGCAAGGAGAACGTCCCGCTGTTCTACCAGATCGACTACACGATCAGCGACAAGCACCCGGCGGACGTGGGCCGGCTGCACGTGCTGTTCCGCCGCGAGAACCCGACGACCGAAAAGAAGGATTTCGAGCTGCTGCCCAAGCGGACCGGCAAGGGCCGCTACATCGGCGCCCTGATCGGCATCCGTAACATGCATCCGGACCAGTGGTGGGGCGAGGGCGAGATCAAGATCTTCATGGACGGCGACAAGGATTTCCCGACGATCGTCGGCACCGGCAGCGAGGACTACATCGGCCTGTCCTACGGCATGCAGCAGACGCCGTACCTCTACAACGGCTGCAATCTCGACCAGAACAACTTCGTCTCCATGTACCGCTGGCATTTGCCGGACCCGATCTACTGGAAGCAGGAAGCCCGCATCACGATCCAGCAGATCGCCTGGCAGAAGGGCCTGGCCGAGGTCCGGGACGACTGGTCCACGGCCACCTTCTGGTACGAGCCGGTCCCCAGCGGCCCCCTGCCGCCGATGCCCAACGAAGAGGCCCGGACCACCGACATGTGGCAAGAGAAGAAGTGATGCCTCTTTGCGTTGTTGGTACTCGCGTGGCAGATCAGTACTGCCGGGTGGCAGCGGCAAGCGCAGCTTGCCGATGGTTTGCCCATTCGCCATCGGCAAAGCCTGCGGCCTTGCCGATGCCACCCGAGTCCGGAGACACGGGATTTGAATACCTGAGTATCGATATCCTGAATAGAGCATGACGAAGTGCAGAAAGGAAGACGAATGTCCAGCAAGAGATGTGTGATCGTGTTGGCGTTGGCGGCCTTGGTGCTCACTGGTTGCCATAAGTCCACAGAAAGCGCCGCCTCGTGTACCGCTGTGACGAACGCGGGATTCACGAAGCTTCTCAACGGCAAGGACCTGACCGGCTGGCAGGCCGAGGGCAACGCCCGCTGGGTGGTCGAGGATGGGCTGCTCGTCGGGACTCAGGGCGCCAACAATGCCCCCGGCGACCTGTTCACCACGGACGGCTTCCGTGATTTCGAGACGAGCGTCACGTATCGCACGGAGTGGCCCTGCAACAGCGGCGTGTGGTTCCGCTACCAGACGCCCGACAAGGCCTACCAGGCCGACATCCTCGAATACAAGAACCCGGAGGCCTACTCGGGGACATTGTATTGCCCCGGCAAGCTGTTCCTGGCCATCAACGCCGACAAGACGCTGGTCAACCGCGAGGGCTGGAACACGATCAAAATCCGGGCCCAGGGCGATCATCTGCAAATCTGGCTCAACGGCCGGCAGGTGGCCGACGTGCACGACACGACGACCGACTCCGGCAAAATCGGTTTCCAGGTCCACCCCGGCGCCGAGTTCGGCCCGATGAAGATCGTTGTCCGCGAGGTCCTGCTCAAGAGGCTGTAAGAGCAGGTCCCCGGCGGGTGGCAGCGGCAAGGCCGAAGGTCACTGGCCCTGGTTCTTCGCTCGTCGCAGCAGGGTTTTGGCGCGGTTGACGATCTCTTGATTGCCTGCCATCTGCGTCACTTTCTCCAGCGGCTCGATGAGGGCGGTGGCGTCCTTTTGGCCGCGTCCACGCAAGAACTTCTCGGCGATGCCGACGACTGCCGCGGCTGCCTCCTGCCGCGTGGCGGCGTCATCGAGGTAGGGAGTAATCAGTGTCACCGCCTCGGGCGAACCGATGCCGCTCAGCGTGCCGAGCAGCAGCCGCTTTTCATCGTCGCTCTGGACGACGCCGGCGGCCTGGCGGGCCATGTCCACTCGCTGCTCAACCGGAATGTCGCCGCGGGCGGCCAGGCCCAGGTAGCCGCGAAGGAACAGCGTACGATCGCCCTGACTCTTCGCCTCTCTGGCCAGTGTCAGCAGGTGCGGGGCGGCATCGACGCTCTTCCACGTGCTCAGCGCGCGGACGGCGGCGGCACGAACGTCGGCATCACTGCTATCAAGTGAGGCGTGTACGGCCTTGAGCGCATCGGGCCCGCCGACGGCGGCGAGCACGCGGAGCAGGACCGCTTTCTGTCGCGGCTTGGCCCGATCGAGGCCGGCGACGAGTTTGCCCGCCATTGCCTGCGGGTCGGCGGCCCTGGTGCACGCGGTCATCAGGGCCTGCTCGGCGGCGGCCAGGTCCTCCTGTTTCTCCGACTGCGCCAGCAGATCGAGCAGGGCAGGGACTTGCTCGGCGCCGGCCATCTCGCCGGCGATCCGGGTGGCGGCCTGGCGGACTTTCGGATCGCCGTCGCGGGCCGCCTTGAGCAGCGCAGGCGTGCTCGATGTCATGCGGCGACGCCCGATCAGGTCGAGGGCCGTGAGCCGCTTCTCGGCATTGTCGCTGTTGAACATCGTCATAATGGCGGCATCGGCCTCCTTGCCGGGCAGGGCGGCGAGACTCTCCTGGGCGGTCGCGGCCATCTCCTTGTCCGGATCGTCGAGCAACTGCATGAGCACGGGCACGGCGGAGGCATCGCCGATCTCGGTCGCCGCACGCACGGCCGCCACGCGAACGGGCGTCGGACCGGCTTTCATTGCGGCCAGAAGCGCCGGCACCGCCTGCTTGTCGCCGCGCAGACCCAGGGCCTGGAGCACGACGATTTGATTGTCCGCGGGCAGGTTCTTCATCGCTTCGAGCAGCGCCTTTGTGGTTTCGGCGCCGGGCATGGCCTGCGCCGTCTGCACGGCGGCGGAGAACAGGATATAGTCATTGCTGCGCAGGTGCTCCTGCAGCAGCGCGAGGCCCTCGCTGCCGCGGGCGAGGATCGCGCCTCGCAGCGCGCCGGCTCGGACCTGGTGGGGGCCGTCGAGCTTACGCAACTGGTCGTAGATGGCGACGGCCTGTCCCTTCTGCCCGTCGGCGGCGAGCCTCTCGGCGCAGCGAAGCAGCCCTTCGCAGACATCGAGCCGTCTGTCGGCGGAAGCGTTGGGCAGGGCTTGCCGGAGGGCCCCGCCGGCCTCGGCGTTGCCGATACTGCCCGTCGCTCTTGCCGCAGCCCGGGCGACCACCGCATCGGAGTCGTTCAGCAGCTCGGCCAGCGCGGGCAGCGCCTTGGCGTCGCGCCGCACGCCGACACTCGTGATGACGCCGACGAGCGGCCCGCCCTTGACCTTGCCCAGCGCGTCGCGCAGGGCGTCATCCACCGCCGGGTCCGGGTTGCGCTCCAACGCGTAGCGGGCGTTATGGGAGAGTTTCTCATCGCCGAGCAGGGCAGTCAGCGGCGCGATCGAGTCCTTGCCGCCGATGATCGCCAACTGGCGACAGGCGTCGACCTTGTCCTTTTGAGAGGCACTGGCGTTCTGCAACGTCGCGATCAGCTTCGGCTCATCTTGCTTCGGCGCGACGGTCTGCGCGAACGTCTGCATGGCGCAGGCGAGCAGCAATACGACAATCGGGATCATGTATATTCTTGACGTTGACATGGCAAACTCCTCATGGGAATACCAGATCTCAGATTTCCTGATTTCAGATGGTCCACGGCTCGCGCATGGCGCGGGCGCGGAATCGGTTGGCCTCGTCATCGTTGACGAATTCCTCTTTGACGGGGTCGAACTTCATGTCCCGCTTGAGCCACATGCAGACGTTGGCCGCGTGCACGCTGGACATGGAGCGGTGCATCATGACGGGATTGGCCACGGTCTGGCGGCGCGACTTGACGCAGTCGAAGAAGTTGCGGACGTGGCTCATCGGCCTTTGCGTGCGGGCCTGATAGTCCCGGACGAGCTTGCGGAAATCCTGCATCCACGCGGGATTGGAGACCTCGCACCTGGAGTAGCCGTCGGCGATGGCGACCCAGCCTTCGGGCCCCTCGTAGCGGACGCCGCACGAGCCGTGCCAGATCTTGCTGCTCATGTCCCGCTCCAGGACCATCTTGACGCCGTTGGCGAACGTGGTCACCATGCCGTCGCCGCTGTCGTTGTTCACGTACTTGTACTCCACGGGCGAGGTTTCCCACAGGTCGAGCGCCACCTGGCACTGGGCGAACGTATGAGCGCCCCATTCGCCGATGCAACTCGTGTGGAAGTCATAATGGTTGCGCCAATCACCCTGGCAATAGGCACCGTTGTAGGGCCGCCAGGGACACGGCCCGAGCCAGGCGTCCCAGTCCACCTCCTCCTTCGGCGGCAGCGGCTGCTCCGGCAGCCAATCGTGACGCATCTCCGCGGCGTCCCACGGGGCGATGTGCGCCCGGACGGTATGGACCTTGCCGAGGTAGCCGAGCCGCAGCAACTCGTTGGCGAACGTGAAGTTCTCCTCGCTGAGCCGCTGGATGCCGGACTGATAGACCCGCCGGTAACGCCGGGCGGTTTCCACGACGCCCTGGCCCTCTGCGATTGTCATGGCCGAGGGCTTCTCGGAGTACACGTCCTTGCCCGCCCGCATGGCCATGATGGCCGCCAGTGCGTGCCAGCGATCGCCGGTGGTGCTCAGGACCGCGTCGACGTCCGTCCGCGTGGCCAGGAACTCGCGAATGTCGGGGTACAATTGGCAGTCGTTGTTGCCGTAGCGGGTGTCCACCATTTTCTTGACGGCCTCGCGCCGCTGCTTCTGCGGGTCGCAGGTCGCCACGAATTGCACGTCCTTCTCCGGCAACATCCAGTTGAGATCGTGCGTGCCACGAGTGCCGATCCCGATGCCGCCGAGCACGATGCGCTCGCTGGGCGGGACGGCGCCGTTGCGGGCGAACACGGAGGCCGGCACGATGTACGGCATCGCCGCCAGGGCCGCCGTGCGTCCCAGGAATGCCCGCCGCGAAAGATTCGTCTTCTTGTCTGACATGGCAGTCTCCTCATTTCCATTGATTATGGATCATTGATGATGGATGATTGTCACCCAGCTATGCCTCGGTTTCCAGTCGCCGTCGCAGCGGGTCGCCGTGCATGGCACACGCGCAAGATCGTAAGTCCTTTTTGTCACGGCCACGATTCTACCGCCAAGTCCTCGGCGCGCCCACCACAAAGGAGTTGTCCCCCTGGCACGCACCTGGCACCCGGAGTCAGGTAGTAGATCAGCAGCGCCGGGTGGCAGCGGCAAGCGCACGCTTGCCGATGGATTGCCCGTTCGCCATCGGCAAAAGCCTTCGGCCTTGCCGCTGCCACCCGATGAGGAGTACAAGCAATGTAGGGCAGAGGGGAGGAATATCTCTGTGGCAAGTCCGGTAAAGACGGGTGCTGTAAACCTGGGAGGGTAGGAATTACCACGCTGAACAGGACCTCCGCGTTGACAGTAATAAGAAAAGAGGGGAAGATAATATAGGAAGGCAGGCACGTGGGGATCATCTATTTCGATGATTGCAGGGTGTTTGCCCCTCGAGTAGGATGGAGACCGGCGGGCACAGAGGTGGAAGCGATGGTAAGGAGAGAAATGGTCAAGCATGGACGAACAGCACATCGCGCCGCCAGTGAATCGCAAAGCCTGACGAAAATCCCTACGGGCACAGGCGGTCGGGATGATATCCTGGAGGGCGGCTTTCCGGCCGGGCGGACCACGCCGATCAGCGGCACGAAGCGTTCGAACAGCTATCATCAGTTCATGATTGCGGATCATGGCATCGAAATCGCCGGCACGCCGGAGGCGGCCAAGCTGAGCGGGTTGCACAGGCAGCCCTCGACGGCACGATCCCGCGCGGAGGCGACAGGGAATCAAGGAGGCGAAGAATGAAGGCAGCAGCGAGACCGAAGCGGGTCGGCGACGCCTCAAAGGGCTCGCCAAAGTGGTATGTGCGCCTGTTCGTGGCCGGGGATGAGCCGAATTCGGCCATCGCCAGGGAGTCCCTGGACAAAATCTGTTCGACCTATCTGAACGGCAACTGTCGGGTGGAGGTCATCGACGTGCTGAAGGACTTTCGCCCGGCACTGGAAGAGCAGGTGCTGGTCACGCCGGCCCTGGTGATCGTCGAGCCCGGGCCGCGGACCGTCATCTTCGGAAACCTGGCCGACACGGGGAAGGTGTTGGCGGCACTGAAAGTGGTGGTGTAATCATGACGACGGCAGGAAAGATGACCTACGAGGAAATGGAATCCAGGCTCCAGGAGGCCGAGGGAATCCTGACGGCCCTGCGCAGTCACGAGGTGGACGCCATCATCGGCGACACGGACGTGGCGATGGTCCATCTCAGGGAGGTGGAAGCGGCCCTAAGAGCGGCCCGGGAGGACCTGGAGCTGCGCGTGACCGAGCGCACCACCGAGCTGGCCCAGGTCAACCGGGAGCTGCACGACACGATCGAGGAACAGGAGCGGATTCGCCGCCGGCTCGAAGACAGCGAGCGCAAATCTCGCGAGCTGGTGGAGAACCTGAGAGAGAGTGAGAAACGCCTGCTCAAGGCGCAGCAGATCGCGCATATCGGCAACTGGGAGGTGGACCTGGAGAACCACACCATCTGGTGGTCCGACGAAACGTATCGCGTGCTGGGCCTGGAGCCCGGGCAGGTCGAGCCCGGTTGTGAAGCGATGATGTCCGTCACGCACCCGGAGGACCGCGGCGCGGTCGCACGCTTGTTGAACGACGCCCTGGAGAACAAGCGTCCGTTCAGCATGGACCATCGCATCGTCCATCCGAGCGGCGAGGAGCGATTCGTGCACAGCGAGGCGGAGATCGCGTTCGATGCCGAGGGCAAGCCCGTGCGGATCATAGGAATTCTCGAGTGCATCACCGATCGCAAGAGGGCGCAGTTGAAGCTCGAGCAGTATGCGTCGCAGTTGGAGGACCAGGCCGAGCTGCTGGACCTGGCCCACGACATGATCTTCGTGCACGATATGCAGGGCAGGATCGTGTTTTGGAACCGTGGCGCGGAGCGGGCCTACGGCTGGACGAGGGAGGAGGCCCGCGGGCAACTGAGCCACCGTCTGCTCCAGACGGAATACTCCGAGCCGCTGATCCGCGTCACCGCCCGGATCATCCGGGAGGGCTACTGGGAGGGCGAGCTGGCGCACACGGCCCGCGACGGGCGCAAGATCACCGTCGCCAGCCGCTGGGCGCTTCGCCGCGGGCCGGGCGGCCGGCCCGTCGCCATCCTCGAGATCGATAACGATATTACGGATCGTAAAAGTGCAGAGCAGGAGATGGCCGAGGCGAGGCGGTTCGCCGAAAGCATCGTCAATACGATTCAGGAAGCCCTGGTGGTGCTCGATTCACAACTTCAGATCGTCTCGGCGAACCGCTCGTTCTACGAGATCTGCAAGAAGACGACCGAGCAGGTGGAAGGCCGGCCGTTCTACACGCTCAGCAACGGCCGGTGGGATATCCCGGAGCTTCGCGGCAAGCTCCGGAACGTTCTGTCCGGCGACGCCGGCTTCGAGGGCTATGAGCTGACGTGCGAAGTCCCGGATGCAGAGCCCAGAATGCTGATGCTCAGCGCCCGGCCGATCAGCGGGCCGGCCGGCCAGTCCCGGATGATCCTCGTGGTGATCCAGGATGTCACCGTGCGGAAGCAGCACGAGCGCGAGATTCAGGCCGACAAGGAGCAGTTGTCGGCGCTGACGGAAGAGCTGCTGATCACGGAGGAGCGCCAGCGTCAGCGGATCGCGGCGGCCCTGCACGACTCGATCAGCCAGTCGCTGGCCTTCGCCAAGCGCGAGCTCGGCGCCTTGGAGCGGCAGACCCGGGGCGCCATGCGCGAATCGCTCGAGGAGGTCTGCGAGCAGATCGGTCAGGCCATCGGCCAGGTGCGCGACCTGACCCTGGAGTTGGCGCCTTCGGCGCTGTACACGCTGGGACTCGAGGCGGCCATCGAGGACCTGGCCGACCAGTTCAGCGACGGCGACGGTTTCCTCTGCGAGGTGCACGTCAGCGAGGAGGCCAAGCCGCTGAGCGACGAGGTCAGGTCGCTCCTGTACCGATCCGTTCGCGAGCTGCTGGTCAACGTGAGCAAGCACGCCGAGGCGAGCAATGTCGTCATCGACATCCAACGGGAGGAGTCCAACATTCAGATCACTGTGGACGATGACGGCAGGGGGTTCAATCCGACCCAGGCAAAAGGCGCCGAGACCGGTGGATTTGGACTGTTCAGTATTCGGCAAAGATTGACGTACGTGGGGGGACAACTTATTGTTGAATCAGGAGAAGGCAAAGGAACAAGAGTCACGCTGATCGCCCCTCTGGATTTGGGGTAGGGCGGGCGAACTGGTGTACGGGAGTTTTTGATACCATGAGTATTCGCATCCTATTGGCGGACGACCACACGATTGTCCTTCAGGGGTTGAGCCGATTTCTCCAGACGCAGAAAGGTCTGGAGGTCGTGGGCCAGGCAAAGGACGGGCAAACGACGGTAGAGCTGGCGCGCGACGTGACCCCGGACGTGGTCGTTATGGATATCAGCATGCCGGGCCTCAACGGTATCGAGGCCACGCGGCTGATCCATCAGGAGAATCCTAACGTGAAGATCATCGGGCTATCGATGCATTCCTCGAAGCGGTTTGTCAAGGAAATGCGCGAGGTGGGCGCCAGCGGCTATCTGCTCAAGGATTGCGACTTCGATGAGTTGATCGAAGCCATCCAGACGGTCGCCGCCGGGGGAATGTACTTCGACTCGCGCATCGCCGAAGTTGCCTGATACGACCGTTCAGAGCAGGGCAGACGCAAAATCGCTCAATGTGGCGGGTGGCATCGTCAAGCTGCGTTTGACGCTGCCACCCGGGCACTTCTGCACGGGCGCACGCGTGTAGGCAAAATGATGACACCCTGGCTCCGATTCCCGCTTGCCTGGACGGGGGCCGGGGCTTATGCTGCGGACGATGCGGCCGGACCGGGTGGATGGCTTCGGCCGCGACGGAGCGTTCGACTGGCAAATGGACTATCATGGTGCGAGCGACAGCAGCGATGCCCGAGAGGACCCGTGACGAGGCAAAACAATACTCCAGGAGCAAGCTGGCGGTCGGGCTCCTGAAGCTGCTCGTGTCACTCCTATTTCTCCTGCTGGTTCTGCTGTCGGGGGCGTCCTCGCGGCTGCATACGCTCGTCAGCAGGCTTACCGACAATTATTATCTGCAATTGAGCGGCTACCTGCCGGCGTTCATGGCGATCTACCGGGTCGTCCTGCTGGGGCTCGATTTCTACTCCGGCGTGGTGCTCGAACACCGCTACGGCCTGTCCAACCAGAGGCCGGTCCGCTGGTTCCTGCGGGATGCCCTGCAGTGGCTGCTCTCGACTCTGATGGCCATCGGGGTGTTCAGCCTTCTGTATCGGGCGATGCGCGGCCTGCCGGACCGGTGGTGGCTCGCGGCCGCGGTCGGCTGGTTCGTCATGCTGGTCCTCATCGGCAAGATCACGCCGGCGATTGTCGTGCCGCTGTTCTATAGGTTGCGTCCACTGACCGACCGGGACCTGGCGGACCGGCTGTTCGCCCTGGCCGAGCGGTGCGGCGTCCCCGTCAAACGCGTGCTCGAGATTCGCCTGAGCAAAGAGACCAAGAAGGCCAACGCCGCCGTCGTCGGCCTCGGCCGCGACCGCAGAATCCTGATCTGCGACACGCTGCTGGACCTGTGCTCGCACGATGAGATCGAGGCCGTCTTCGCCCACGAGCTCGGCCACGTGGCGCTGCACCACAGTTGGAAGCTGCTCGGGGCCGCCGCGGTCCTCTCCACCGTCGGCTTCTACCTTCTGTACCTCGTCCTCGGGCCCAGCGCGACATATCTCGGCTTTGCCGGCCAGGACGATATCGCCGCCTTTCCGCTGCTTCTGCTATGGCTGACGCTCTTCGCTCTGGCCGTCCGCCCGCTGCAGGCCGCCGGCTCGCGATTCTTCGAGAGGCAGGCCGACCTGTTCATCGTCCCCCGCGTCCAGGATCCCCAGGCCCTGATCTCCGCGCTCGATAAGCTCGCCGAGCGCAACCTCGCCGACCCCGAGCCCGGCCGCCTCGTCGAACTCCTCTTTTACGACCACCCCCCTGTCGCAAAACGGATTGACTACCTCCGCAAAGCCTACGCCGGGACACCGACAACGGACATGTAGACGACGCTTTCCTCGGCGCCGTCCACCTCGAGCAGCTTGTTGACCTCGTCGTCGAACAGGGCGCCGATCTGGCAGGCGCCCAGGCCCAGGCTCACCGCCGCCAGTGAGAGATTCTCGGCGATGTGGCCCGCGTCGAGATAGACGTAGCGATAGGCCCGCTGGGCGTATTTCCACTTGGCACGTGCGAAGACGGCCGTCCAGAGAAAGACGACGGCGGCCTGGGCGCACATCTCCTGGCCCAGCGCCGCCGCCGCGATCGGGCGGCGCATGTCTCCGGAGCGAATCCGCTCCAGCTCGTGATTGCGAATCCCGTAGTGGTACACGCCCGACTCCAGGTCGCGCACGCGGTTTGCGACGATATAGGTCTCGATAGGGTACAATGCTCCGGCCGACGGGGCCGTGCGGAACTCGTAGCCCTGCTCCGCGCGCTGGATGCCGGCGGAGGCCCAGATCAAGTAGCTCAGTTGCGCTAACCTGATTGGCTCGGGCCGGAACCGGCGGACGCTCTTTCGCTCGTTGAGTGCCTCATCGAGCGTCATGTGATTGTCCATCTCAAGCGACGGCAGCACCACCTTGACGCTGTCCGGGTACGTTTTATACGGCTCCGGGCGGGCGGTCCAGCGCATCCCGCCGCGCTCCACCTTGTCCGGCCGATACTTCGTCTCCTGCTGAAACCGATCTCCTATCCCATTCATCGAATCTGCCTCTATGAAAAACCGTCGTATCCGCGCGCCATGCGCGGATCGACGGCGACGATCTTCCATTGTCTTCTACTGTACTGCACACGCCTTCATCATCCCACGAACCCGCCCGAATGCAAGTCAGAACCCGTGGAGCCGTGGGCGCACAGGTACCACGGGTGGCATCGTCAAGCGCAGCTTGGCGATGGTTCCACGGACACAGACAGGACTATCGCCAAGGCCTTCGGCCTTGAGGATGCCACCCGGCCGGTGCTGTCAACACATCCATTTTCGAGGCTTTGCGATTGCCCTGTGACTGCCGGGCAAAAGCCTTGAAGGAGGTCTGACGGCTCGATTATGCTGGGGCTCGCATCTGTATTGAGCTTTGAAAGGATCTGCGATGAGAACTTGCTGTTTGGCCGTGATTCTGGGCATCCTGACATCCATGATGTTTTGCTGCGCCGCCGCAGATGCTGCAAACCCAACGGGCGGCAAGGCGGTCTGGCTCTCGGACCTCGATATCAGCAAGACGCAGCAGGGCTGGGGCTCGCAAGGATCTCTCTGTGGATGGCCATGCGCTACGCATCGCAGGCCAGGCGTTCCAGAAGGGTCTCGGCACGCACGCCGACAGCATCCTCTACGTACAGCTCGACGGCGGCAGCCGCAGGTTCACCGCCATGGTGGGTGTGGACGATGAAGCGGCGCAGCCCGGCACCGTTGAATTTTGAATCCTCGGCGACTGCAAGGAACTCTACAAAAGCGGCATGATGAGACGCAGCGATACGGCCAAGCACGTGGACATCGATGTCTCCGGCGTTAAGACGCTCGCGCTGACCGTCAGCGGCGGTGCCGACGGGATCAACTGTGATCACGCGGACTGGGCGGACGCGGCGTTCGAGGTCATCGGCGCCCAGCCCCAGACCATGTATGGACCCAGGGAAGACGCGGTGATCCTGACGCCGAAACCTGCGCCCCAGCCGCGAATCAATAGTGCAAAGGTCTTCGGCGTCCGGCCGGGCTCGCCCGTGCTGTACACGATCGCCGCCACGGGACAGCGGCCGATGCAATTCGCCGCCGAGGGTTTGCCGCAGGGGGTGTCACTGAATCTCGCGACCGGCCAGATCACCGGAAGCATTCGACAGCGAGGCGAGTACAAGATCACGTTGACGGTGAGCAATCAAGTCGGCAAGGCGACCAGGTCTCTGCGCTTGGTTGTCGGCGACACAATCGCTTTGACGCCGCCCTTAGGCTGGAATAGCTGGAACTGCTGGGGCTGTGCCGTCGATGAGCAGAAGATTCGCGAGGCGGCCGACGCCATGGTCGCCAGCGGCCTGGCCAATCACGGCTGGCAGTATATCAACATCGACGACTGCTGGATGGTCAAGCGGAACTCGGACGACCCGGCGGTGGGCGGCCCGACGCGTGACGACTGCGGCCGCATCCTCGCCAACGACCGGTTCCCAGATATGAAAGCCCTGACCGATTACGTCCACGGCCTGGGCCTGAAGATGGGCATTTACATCTCGCCGGGACCGTGGACATGCCAGCAGTATGAGGGGAGCTGGCAGCACGAGCAGCTCGATGCCTTCCGGTTCGCCGACTGGGGATTCGATTACCTCAAGTACGACTGGTGCGGCTACGTCTCGGTCGCCCCCCGTCCGACGCTCAAGCAGATGCAGGACCCATACCTCCTCATGCGCCTGTGCCTCGACCGCGTAGATCGTGACATCGTGTACAGCCTCTGCTATGGGACAGGTGACGTCTGGAAATGGGGCGCCGAGGTCGGCGGCAACTGCTGGCGGACTGCCGGCGACATCAGCGACTCCTGGGGCAGCATGAGCGGCATCGGGTTCGCCCAGGGCGACCTCGCCCAGTACGCAGGACCGGGGCATTGGAACGATCCGGACATGCTCGTCGTCGGTAAGGTCGGCTGGGGACCGAGCCTCCACGACACCCATCTGACGCCGAACGAGCAGTACACGCATATCAGCCTGTGGTGCCTGCTGTGCTCGCCGCTGCTGATCGGCTGCGACCTGAAGCAGCTCGATGACTTCACAGTGAACCTGCTGACGAACGACGAGGTCCTGGAGGTCAACCAGGACCCCCTGGGCCAGCAGGCCCATCGCGTCGCGAAGGACGATTACCTCGACGTCTGGGCCAAGAAAATGGAAGACGGCTCGACCGCCGTCGGCCTGTTCAACCGGGATGAGGTGGAAAAGCCCGTCACGGCCAAATGGTCCGACCTGAACCTCAAAGGCAAGCTGCGCGTCCGCGACCTCTGGCGGCAAAAAGATCTGGGCACATTCGAGGACACATTCCAAGCCCCCGTCCCGCGTCATGGCGTGATCCTCATCCGCCTGTTCCCCGCAGGGCAGTAGCATGGATTTGCATGAGAGCCTCTCCCATCGGGCATCAGACTGTGATCTGGGGGGCAGCGGCAAGCGGAGAGTAGCGGAGCTTGCCGATGCCACCCGGCACAGTGCCCAAGAACCTGCACAGACACGGTACCGGTCTCTGCGGAATTGTTCTTGCAGTGACGCGGCGGAGTTGGTAGGATGGTAGTCGGTAAACGTGCGGCGTATGCCTTGACATCCCGGCGAGCTTTTTCAAGCCTTCATGGAACGGGAGTTACTCTGTCGGCATGGGCCGCGATGAGGCTCTTGCACTTCATTCGGATTGTCACACCATCGGCAGCGCGTGCAGGGCCTGGGAACAAGGGCGATTTGCAGGGGCGAAAGACCTTTCGCCCTTATGTGAGAGCGAGGCTCTTGTGGATTGTCGCACACGGGATCACCTGGGGCGGACACAATGGCTCGGGGCGGGGGTCTGCCCGTTTCGTAAGCATCCTCGTAGCGCATGTATCGCGGTTCAATTCTTGAAAAGGAGGACGTATGAGTAAGAAGCTTGTGCTGGTGTTGTCCCTGGTCGTGCTGATTGGGGCTGGGGACGCGCTGGGGGAACTCGTGGGCTATTGGAAGCTGGATGAGGGCGGGGGGACCAAGGCCTTGGACTCCTCCGGCAAGGGCAACGATGGGACGATTGTGAACAAGCCCACGTGGATTGCCGGCGTCAACGGGGGAGCCCTGGAGTTCCATGGCTTGGGCGCCGCCGGTGGCGGCGGGGACTACATCAACTGCGGCACGAAGGCCGTCCTGGACGTGCGTGGTCCGATCTCCATCGCCATCTGGCTGAAACCCGGCGCAGATGAGCCGGAGGCAAAGGGCACAGAGACGGCGCCGATGGCCAAGGCCGATTCCGTCGCGGGCTGGAGCTGGCAGCTTCGATACGGGTGGGGCAGCTCCAAGCCCTTCATGGGATTCCAATTCGAGGCGTCGCCCTCCAGGGTCTGGGTCTACGTCAACCAGAACTTGGTGCGCGATGAGTGGTGCCATGTCGCGTGCTCGCACGACGGCAAGACGGTAAAGTGCTATCTCAATGGAGTGCAAACCGACTCGGCTGCGATGACGACGATCCTTGGCGAGGCGGGCTCGCCCGTGCTCATCGGCTCAGATGGTTGGGGATGCGACTGGATCGGCGCGATTGACGACGCCAGGCTCTACAACCACGGGATCTCGGAAGCCGAGGTCCAGGCGGCCATGGCGGTCGAGCCGATCCTGACGGCGTATGCCCCTTCTCCCAGGGACGGCGAGATGCTGGGCACGACGAAGACGGCGCTCAAGTGGCAGCCGGGCGACAAAGCCGTCGCTCACGAAGTGTACTTTGGCGAGAGCCTCGATCAGATCAGTGCGGCCACGACGGCGGATACCGCTGTCTTCCTCGGCAGGCAGACAAAGGCGGAACTGTCCGTCGGCGCCGCCGGCAACCCCGTCCCCACCGCTCTGGTCCCGGGCAAGACCTACTACTGGCGCGTGGATGAAGTCAACGACACCCACGCCGATAAGATATGGAAAGGAAATGTCTGGAGCTTCCAGATTCAGCCCGTGACCGCATGGAAACCCTTGCCCGCGGATGGAATGAAGTACGTCGATCCGAACCAGGACTTGGGCTGGGAAAGCGGCATGGGCGCCGTGTTCCATACGATCTACTTCGGCCAAACCTTCGACGAGGTCAGTACCGCCACCACAGGTGGCATGATGAGCGTCGCTGCCTCCTTAGACCCCGGCACTCTCGCTCTGGACACGACGTATTACTGGCGAGTCGACGAATTCCAGTACGTACTCCCCGCGCCCGTCACGCACAAGGGCCGGGTCTGGAGCTTCACCACGCGCGGCACCGGCGGCGGAGCCAAGGCGCAGTACTTCAATGGCATGGCGCTCTCGGGCGCGCCGGTGCTGACCCGGATCGAGGGCACGATCAACACCAACTCGGCAGGCGAAGTCGTTGCCGGCCTCAGCGACAACCTCTCGGCCCGCTGGACGGCCAACCTCGAGGTCCCGTTCACCGAAACCTACAGGCTCATCACTACCAGTGACGATGGTGTCAAGCTCTGGCTCGACGGCCGGCTGATCATCGACAATTGGACCGACCATGGCACGACCGACAATTCCGCCTCGGTCAATCTCGTGGCGGGGCAGGTCTACTCCATCCGCATGGAATGGTATGAGAACACCGGCGGGGCCGTGGCACAGTTGTCCTGGGAAAGTCCCACCCTGCCGCGTCAGATCGTCCCGCAAGGCTGGTTGCAGTTGCCGGTCCGGGCCGGCTGTGTGTACCCGGCCAATGCCGCTGTGGACGTGCCCCAGACGCTGACGCTTCGCTGGATCGCCGGCGACAAGGCCGCTTCGCAGGAACTCTACTTCGGCGACGATAAGGACGGCGTCACCGCCGCAACCACCCCCGCCGCCAGTCTGGGAGCGGACGAGACCACCTACGATCCGGGCGCTCTGCAATGGGGCAAGACCTACTACTGGCGAGTGGACGAGGTCAACGCGGCCGACGCCGGGAGTCCCTGGAAAGGCGTCACGTGGAGCTTCACGACCGCCAACTTCCTCCTCGTCGATGATTTCGAGAACTACACCGACGAGGTCGGCGAGCGGGTCTTCCAGACGTGGCTGGATGGCTGCGGATACACGGACCCCAAGGTGGTCGAGGGCAACGGCACAGGCGCTCTCGTTGGCTATGACCCAGCGGTGGGCAACATCATGGAAACCGCTATCGTCCACGGCGGCAGACAGTCCATGCCGATGGACTACAACAACGTGATCTCCCCGTACTACTCGGAGGCCGAGCGGACCTGGTCGGTCCCGCAGAACTGGACCATCAACGGCATGAATACCCTCGTGCTGTTCGTCCGCGGCGCGGGAAGCAATGGCGCAGGCCAGTTGTATGTCGCGGTCCAGGACAGCGCCGGCCGCGTCGGCGTCGCGAACCATCCGGACGCCGCCGCGGTGAAGGCGACACAGTGGCTCGAGTGGAAGATTCCGCTCAGTCAGCTCAGCTCCGCCGGCGTGAGCGTCACGAGCGTCAAGAAGATGTACATCGGCGTCGGCGACCGCAAGAGCCCCAAGGCGGGCGGCGCCGGCACTCTCTACATCGACGACATCCGGGTGATCAAATCCGAATAAGGCGACAAACACGTATTTGCAGATGAGAAGTTGACAGGAATTCAAAAGCCCGGAGTCAGCATTTGGAATTGAAGATTGTTCCGTTGTTTGTCTTCTGTTTTTGGTGTGTAGCCAAAGCACAAGAATTGTTATGTCAACTTTTTTGAACGGAGGACTATTATGTGTAGGAACTTGGTTTATTTCGTTTCTTTTGTTCTTCTGCTGGGTCCGGCTAATAACGCTTCTGCTGAGATTCCCAGGGATCCGAATCTGGTCATATACTACTCCTATGACACTGTCGGTGCGATCGTCCCCGACGAATCGGGTAAAGGGCACAATGGCACCGTATGCGGCGACGTCTCAGCAGTCCTCAGCGGCATCAAGTGGTATGGAGCCGCCGAGTTCCTGGGAATCGGGGGGCCGACGGGCTACAGCTATCTCGATCTGGACAGCCCGCATTATCCTGCGAAAGACATTCCCAGGTCTGCCATTACGCTTGCCGCCTGGGTGAAATGTCGCAAGACAGGCAGCGACCAGGCCATCCTCAGTTGCAGATCTTCCAAGAACGTATGGGTCATTCACCCTCAGATCCAAGACAACGGGACCTTTAGATGGCTCCTCCGCACTCCGGACAACGTTACGATCTACAACATACTGGCAGGTACACATGGGTGGGATGAATGGATCCATTATGCAGGAACATACGACAGCGCAACCGGCAAGATGACCCTGTATATCGATGGGGTAGTGCCTGCAAATGGAGCGCAAACTGTAGCCCGTGGTCAACTTATAGCCGATTGGGGGACGGGTGCTCGCGTGGGATACAATATCGACAACGCAAGGCCGTTCACCGGCCTTATGGACGAACTCTATTTGTTCACGCGGGCGCTGTCGCACGATGAGATAAACGCATTGCTTGAGTCTGAGGCTTTACCCTCAGAAAAGGCCTCTCATCCCAAGCCGGGAAATGGCACTGAGCTTGAGACCACGGCAATGACCCTTTTGTGGTTGCCGGGAGCTTATGCGGTCTCAGACAATGTGTACTTCGGCGAGAATTTTGAGGATGTAAACAATGGCGCCGGTGATACGTTCAAGGGCAACCAGACTGAGGGCAAGTTCACTGTGACCGGTCTTGTCTGGGGCACGACGTATTACTGGCGGATCGACGGCGTGAATACGGTCGATCCCGACAGTCCGTGGAAGGGGGATGTCTGGAGCTTCTTGCTTCGCCCCCCGACCGCCTGGAACCCCGTCCCATCCGACGGCGGCAAATGGGTCGACCCCAACGCCAGCCTTAGCTGGAGCCCGGGTTCTCGTGCGGTGATACACTATGTGTACTTCGGTGACGATTTTGACACCGTGAATAACGCCACCGGTGCGCCACCCCAGACAAAGACAACCTACGACCCTGCCGGCACCCTTGGATTCGAGAAGGTGTATTACTGGAGGGTCGATGAGTTCGACGGCTCAGCGACGCACAAAGGCAACGTCTGGAGCTTCACAACGCGGCGCGCCGACAGCGGCCTCAAAGGGGAATACTACAAGGGCACAGACCTGACGAACCTGGTGCTGACACGGACCGACCCTGGAATCAACTTCAACTGGGGCAGCGCCTCCCCGGATCTGCAGCTCCCCGCCGACAGCTTCTCCGTCCGATGGACGGGCGAGCTGGAGGTGCCGTTCACGTCGGATTGGACCTTCACCTCGAACTGCAATGAATGTGTGCGTCTGTGGGTGAATGACCAACTGCTCTTTGATAAATTTGGGCAGCAGTCCGGCGTCGAGTGGATCGGGACGCTCCACCTTGTCGCAGGGCAGAAATACACCGTGGTCATGGAGTACTATGAGAATAATAATAATGATCCGGCGTACGCGATGCTGTACTGGAGCACGCCGTACTGGTTGACTCCCTATCAGCCCAAGCAGATCATTCCGCAGGGTGCGTTCTCCCTGCCGCGAAGGGCCAGGAGTCCCTACCCGGCTATTGGCGCTGTGGACGTGCCGCAGATGTCGATTCTTCGGTGGACTGCCGGGGAGAAAGCCGCTTTGCATGATGTGTACTTCGGTGTGGATGCAAACGCCGTCGCCGACGCGAATACAACGACGACGGACATCTACCGCGGCCGACAGGCGCTCGACGTCGCCAGCTTCGATCCGGGAAAACTCGAGTGGAACAAGGCCTACTACTGGCGGATCGATGAGGTTAACGCCGCCAATCCGGAAAGCCCGTGGAAGGGTGGCGTCTGGACCTTCACGACGGCCGATTTCATCGTCGTGGACGACTTCGAAACCTACACGGACGACTTCGCGAGTTTCCAGCGCATCTTCCAGGTCTGGATCGACGGCGGCGGGTACACGCTGCCCGAGCCCGGGAAAGCCGGCAACGGCTCCGGGGCTCTCGTCGGGACGAGCGACGCGCCGTGGGTCGAGTTGAAGATTGTCCATAGCGGGCGACAGGCCATGCCGATGGCCTACAACAACGCGGATGCGCCGTACTACTCGGAGGCCGAGCGGACCTGGTCGGTCCCGCAGAACTGGACCGTCAACGGCATGAATACCCTCGTGCTGTTCGTCCGGGGCGATGGCAACAACGGCGCCGACCCCTTGTACGTCGCGGTCCAGGACAGCGCCGGCCGCGTCGGCGTGGTGAACCATCCGGACGCCGCCGCCGTGAAGGCGACGCAGTGGCTCGAATGGAAGATCCCGCTCAGTCAGCTCAGCTCCGCCGGCGTGAGCGTTACGAGTGTCAAGAAGATGTACATCGGCGTCGGCGACCGCAAGAGCCCCAAGGCGGGCGGCGCCGGGAGCCTATACATCGACGACATCCGGGTGATCAAATCCGAGTGACGTGATCGCGAGACCGAAGCAACAGGACAGGCCGCCGGGACAAGGTGCCCCAGGCGGCCTGTTCTTTTCCACGGACTCGCAAGCTCGCGAGGGACAAGGCAAGCGCAAAACCTCCCGGAGAGAAGTATCGAAATCGCCGGCCGGGTGTCAGCGGCAAGACCGAAGGCTTTGCCGATGGCGGATGGATAAACCATCGGCAAGCTGCGCGTGCCGGGGGTGCTCATAGCGGGGCGCTCGGTGTCGGTGAGTCTGTCGAAAAATCCTGAATCTCGCTCAAAAAAAACTGATGCACCGGCTCATTGACGCGTCTTTCTCTATGGCAGCAGGGTACTTTCAAGCCTCCGCGGCTCGGCACTGTGGCGCGGCGGTTGCCCCTGGGGAGAAAACGTGGTATGGTAAGGTACTTTGCAGAAGCGCTTGCCCACAGGAAGGGGTGAGAGTATGACGGAAGCTCATCATGCACTGCGGCTGAACGGGATTCGCGAGACGGTCCGGGGCCCGCTCAGGCTCCTGGTTGACCGGCTCCACGCGGGCCTGCACGACAACCTGCGCAGCGTGACGGTCGTCGGCAGCAGCCTGACGGAGGACTTCAAGCCCGGCATCAGCGACATCAACACGGTCGTTGTCCTGGACAGGCACAGCACGCCCGCGCTGGCTCTGGTCGCGTCGCTGGCCAAGCCGCTGCGCGGGCAGGGGCTCGCGGCCCCGCTGCTGGTGACCTCTTCCTATATCGAGCGGTCCCGCGATGTCTTCGGCGTCGAATTCCTCGATTTTCAACTGGTCCATGAGACGATCTTGGGCGACGACCCCTTCGCGGCGCTGACCTTCGAAAAGAGCAACGTCCGGCTCCAGTGCGAGCGCGAGATCAAGTCGATGCTCGTGAAAATGCAGCAGGGCTACCTCGTCGTCGTCGGCGACCCGCGACTTGTGCGTGAGGAAGTGATCGCCGGGGCCAAAGAGCTGGCGCCGCTGCTGCGGGCCATGCTGTGGCTCAGAGATATCGAGCGGCCCAAGACGATGGCGGCCTCGCTGCGCAAGGCGGCCGAGCAGTTCAACGTCGAGCTGGACGCGGCCATCGAAACCGACCGGTGGCGGCAGGAGAGACGACGACTGACGGCCGCCGAGGTCGAGGCCGGCTTCGAGGACGTCTTCGCCGCTGTGGAGAGCCTGAGTCAGATCATTGATGATTTCGAGCTGTAGTCATGCGTCGCAATCTGCTGATACTATCGGTCGCCACCATGTTGCCGGCCGCGCTGGCCGCCGCGAAAGTCGACGTGCCGGACCTGAAGGGCCAGTACAGTCAGGGCATCTACGAGGGGAACCTGCGGGTCATACAGAGGATCGCCCGGGAAATGGGCGTGCAACTGAGTGGCATGCCGAAGTTGGCGGGCGGACCGACAGCGTACAGTGGTCCCGCACTCGAACAGCGCAACGCGCCCACGTGCTGCGTGTGCCCGTGCTGCGGCTTCCTGATTCTGCTGATTCTATTCATGATGTTCTTTGGTGGCATGGGTCGGGGCAGGCGCGGAGGCAGAGGTTGGTGGTGGCTGTTCCTGTTGCCGTTCCTGTTCAACCGGTCCCGCGGCTATGGTCGAAATCGGCCCTATGGCCCGTTCGGCGGCGGATACGGCGGCTTCGGCGGCGGCATGCGGGGCGGGTTCGGCCACTTCGGCGGCGGAAGAGGCGGCGGCGCCAGCGGACGATGGTAAACAGGCATCGGATGTGGATTTCTTCAAAATGGAGGCTAGCCCGGAAGGGTGCAGTATTGAGTGGCGCCGCCAGACTCGTTGAGAACGGCCCAGATTTTTGAAGTCTTCTTCTGGCCTGTGGTCGGCGGCATCGTCAAGCTTGCGCTTGCCGCTGCCAGCGGGCTGCCAGCCGGGGCCTGACGACGTCACCTGCTGAACGGGCCCGGGGTGACGACGGGATGACGGCCCGCGGCGATTATGGCGGGTAGGCGTACCAGGCGATGCCTTCGAAGGCCCAGACATACGAGAAGTCGCGGATCAGCACGTCCTTCTCCGCCTCGCTGATCGTGTAGAAGTGGGCGCTGGTGGCGGCGGACCAGAAGCGATAGACGGGGGAAGTCCCCGTCGGCTGAGCACCTTCCGGGAACGCATAGAACGCCGTCCCCTCGAAGGCCCAGACATACGAGAAGTCGCGGATCAGTACGTCTTTCTCGGCCTCGCTGATCGTGTAGAAGTGGGCGCTGGCCGACTGCGACCAGAACCGGTACACCGGCAGACTGCCGGGCTCGTTGCCATCCGGCGGAGCATAATACGCGATGCCTTCATACGCCCAGACGTAAGAGAAATTGTCGATGAGGTTCTGCTTCTCCGATTCGCTCGTCGTATAGAAGTGACGCGAGTTGATGGCCGACCAGAAGCGATGCACGGGCGTCCTGGTTCCTGTCGCTGTCCCTGCCCCGTCGGTGATCTTGAGCACAAAGGCGTCTTGCGGCCCGTCGAGAGTGGTATCGAAGCCGCCGCTGGTCCAGCCGGCGGAGGCGGTGCCGCCCACCACGAACACCTCGCCCGCGGGATTCACCGCGACGCCGGAAATGCCTTCATCGCCCTCACCTCCAACGAGACTGCTCCAGGCATGGGCCCCGCTGCTGGTGAGCTTGATGAGGAAACCATCGTAGAAGCCGCCGTTGAAGGTCGTATCGAATCCCCCGCTCACCCAGGGCGACGCTTGCCAACCTTCGCCCACGTACAGATCGCCCACCGAATAGACATTGCCCTCCTTGTCCACGCAGAGGTCATCGGCAATCTCCCCGTTCTCTGCGCCGATGTAGGTGCTCCAGACGTGCTCGCCGTCGCTGGCGAGCTTGACGACATAGGCGTCGGAGTAGGAATCGCCGAGCGTGGCATCGAAGCCGCCGCTGACCCACCCGGGCGAGTTCGTGCTGCCGCCTGCGTAAACGGCGCCCGAACTGTCCACGGCCAAGCCGGCGCCGGTTTCTTCGCCCTCGCCGCCGAGGTAGGTGCTCCACAAATGCCAGCCGGCGTCGGTGAGCTTGGCCAGGAAGGCGTCCGAGTCGCCGCCGAAGGTCGTGTCATAGCCGCGGACGGCCCAGCCGGTCGACTCGGTCGTGCCCATCACGTACACGTCGTTGGCGTCGTCGACGGCCACGAAGGCGTCCAAGTCATCCATGCCCCCGCCCAGGTAGGTGCCCCAGACGTAGCCGCCGGCCGGGGTGAGCTTCACGAGAAACACATCGCTGTTGCCGCCGTTGAAGCTGGCATCGAACCCGCCGGTGATCCAGTCGGGTGACTTCGTGGTGCCCGCCACATAGACATAGCCGTTGGGGTCAACGGCGACGCCCTCTGCGATATCGTGGGACTCGCCGCCGAGATAGCTGCTCCAGACATGGGCCCCCGCGCTGGTGAGCTTCATGATAAAACCGTCCCCTTCGTGGAGATCGTTGCCTTCAAACCGCGTGTCGTACCCTCCGCTGGTCCAGTCGGGGGAGGTGGTGTAACCCACCACGTACACGTTGCCCTGGGCATCGAGGGTGATCGCCCGCCCGGACTCGGCCACGGTGCCGCCGACGTACGTCGTCCAGAGGTGATTGCCGTCGCCGCTGAGCTTGGAGACGAACGCGGTCCCAAAATTGCCCTCGTAGGTGGTATCGAATCCGCCGCTGACCCAGCCAGGCGAGTCGGTCCAGCCCGCTGCGTACACGTTGCCCGCCGCGTCGGCTGTGACATCCGTCGCATAGTCATGCTCGGCCCCGCCCAGGTGGGTGCTCCAAGCCAGGTTCGGGTCGATGACCAGCGGGTGTTCGGGACAAATGTCTCCGGCGACTTCGAAGGAATACGTTCGCCCATCGCGGACGACGAATTGCCCCGCGAGCTCGATTTTCCGGCCGTCGATCTCCTGGTAGATATATGGAGCGTCGTCGCGGATGACGCCCTGTTGCCCGCCCAGGTCCACGGCCAGCGAGCCGTCCTCGCGGATCGACAGGCCCTCGATCCCGTCATACCGCACCGCGATCCGGCGATAGTCCGCGCCGGGGGCGACGTGGAACTCATACTTGAGCCGGCTGCGCAGTCCCCAGACGTGCAGATCGATCCCCTCGTACAGTCCAGCGTAAATGACCTTCTCATAGGAGGCCACGCCGGTCCGCCAGCTCGCCTGATCGCCGACGCAGTAATTGAACAGAGCGTACGAGCGCTGCAGGCCCACGGGACGGACCATCCTCGCCCCGACAAAGGAGGCCGAGAATCGTAGCGGTCGTGTCCCGGCCTGGAAGAGGATCTCCGAGTCCTTCAGGGCCACATCGACGGGATGGCCGTCATGCACGTAGCGAATCGCCCGGTCGGCCCACTGTCCCTGGTTTGCCACGAACAGCGCCGGCTTCAATGGAAACTCGAAACTCGAAATTCCAGATTGGAGAGGCTCGCCGGCCAGAACACGCCCTTGGCCGGCAATGCTCAGGGCGACAACGATCGAAAGAGCCCGCAGGACTGCAACAGGATGTTTTTCCTTCTCGTGCATAATGCATTCCCTTCCGTAAGGCACGCGCGAAGGCCCGGATTGGGTACAGGCAAGCCGGCCGGACATGTCCCGGCCGCCTCCGGTGGGCCTGGCTCGCCCCATCATAGGCCCGTCTCGCCCATCCGCGCCTAAGGAAATTCCCTACTACCGGCTCCGCAAACTCCCTATCGTCCTCTTCCATCACAGGTGGTAGCGTTCACGATTCCTTGACCCATCATCCCATCACTTTTCACTGCGGGTCCGGCTCTCATTCAGGGACGAACAGTGCCTCCAGGTCACAGTCCTGCGTCAAGTCGAACGTGAAGGGCGACTCGGTGGAGCCCATCGTGCCGCCCCAGCCGGTGAACTTCCAGCCGCCATACGGCGTCGCTATCACCGTCACTTCCGTTCCGTGGTCCAGCGGAGGAATCGGCTGGTCGTACCACGGCGTCGTGACGTTCCCGGTCCTGGTCTCTACGTATATATACCCGCCCGCGGCGGCCGACACCGTCAACCGGTGTTGGTCGATCTTGAAGTTCGCCACCAGTGTGTAATCGGCATCGACGGTCACGGTCGTGCTCGCGGAAGCCGGATCGGCGACCTTGCCGGCATCCACGCCCGTGCCACTCCAATGCGTGAAGTAGTAATGCGCGTTGGCCACCGCCTGGACCGCCACCGAAGCTCCCTGCGGATATTGGAAACTCCCTTCGCCCGGCGCAGTCACGCTGCCACCTGCCCCCGAGGAGACCGTCAGCGTCTTCTGATTGACAGCGAAGTTAGCCACCAGCGCATAGTCCCCGTCCACCACGACTGTCGTGCTTGCCGAAGCTGGATCGGCCACTTTGTTCGCCTCCACCGCCGAGCCGCTCCAGTGCGTGAAGTGGTAGCCCGCCTCGGCGACCGCCTGAACCGGCACTGCCGTTCCGGGCGGGTACTTGAACTGTCCTTCACCGGGAGTGGTCACGGCGCCGCCTGTTGTCGAAGAGACCGTCAAAGTCGCATCGGATACCGCCGCCAGGACCTCGACGTGCACGTTGTCCAGGCCCCAACTCTCGTCGGTTATGGATTTGAGACCTAATGCCGCAAAATCGAAGCGGATCGACGTCGACGAGTCTTTGATGGTGAAACTCAAATGGTAGGTGGAATCGGTTGGGGTTGGACCGTGAACGAACTTCCACACATACCCCAGCGAGCTCATCTCGGCAGCCCCGGTCTGCGGCAGGGACTCACCATACGGATGTTCATGAGGATAGGACTGCCTATGGAAGCCCAGGTAAGGATATGTGATGTGGTTATCAAACGTTGTCTGGAGCAGGGTTGGGCCGTCCTGAACTCGAAGTGACCACAGGTCAGGACCTTGGTCTGCGGCGATACCCGGCACGAGGTCACCGTCCCAAGATCGGATGATGAACAGGTCGAATGAGACCCTCACATCCGAGTGCGCTGGGAGACTAGCCAGAGCCAGTGTGACGGCGTCGTTGCAGAACTGACCGAGGAACCGCCGCGCACCGACGGGCGTCGCATCGACGCTGTTACGCGACCACTCCGTCCCGACCTGGTCCTCGAAGTCGTTGAAGTACACGGTGCTCCAAGGCTCGTCCTGCGGCTTGAAATGGGCAACGAGCGAGTAATCCGCATCCATGAACACGCTCGTATGTGGGGCGCACGGATCGAGCATGACGTTGGGATCGACCGCCGTGCCGGTCCAATGCGTAAACTGATAGCCCTCATCGGCCACCGCCTCCACCGGCGCCAACTCGCCCCAGGGATACGTGAAGACGTCCTCGCCCGGCATGACCACCGCGCCGCCCGGTGTCGATGAAACCGTCAACATCCGCGGCAGCTCCACGCAGCCGTCATAGTGAATGACGACTCCCGGATTGTTCGCGCGGATCAGAGGGATGTCAATGACGCACGCCTTCGGATGCAACGGGTTGCCATTGAGTCTCAGTTCCTGGAGATTCGTCAGTGCTGTGAGAGCGCCAATATCGTCAACGAGGTTGCCCTGCAACCACAGTCGTTCCAGATTGACCAGACCTGCAAGCACCGCGATGTCCACGATCCGATTCCACGGTGCCTGATAATACGCGTAGTTGTCGAGGCGGAGGTCGGTCAGGTTTGTCAATCCGCCGAGAGGTCGGATGTCCGTCAGGTAGTTGTCACAGACCCACAGGAGGGTCAGATTGGTCAACCCTGACAGTGGGCCGAGATCGTTGATATGGTTGCCTTGCAGCACCAAATGTCTCAGATTGACCAGTCCAGCCAACGGCGAGAGATCCGCTATCTGATTGCCAACGAGGTACAGATGAGTCAGCTTCGTGCAGTTCGCCAGAGGAGAAAGGTCGGATACCTGGCTGTCCCAGAGAGTGAACGAGGACAACCGCTTCATCCCGGCTACCGGCAAGATGTTATCCAGCCTGTTACCGCCAAGAAACAGCTCGGTCATCTCCGTCAGTCCGGCCAGGGGAGTGATGTCCTCGAGGGTTTCGCAATACAGGCTAAGTGACGCGAGCTTCGGCATGTTGACTAGGACGGAGACGTCGGTGAGTCGCATCCGGGGGACATCATCACCGAAGTAGTAATTGCCAAGTCCAAGCGTAGTCAGTTCAGTCATTCCCGCCAGCACGGGCATATCCGCATCGTCGAGCGGGTTGTCTCTCAGGCCCAACATAGTCAGTCCGGTCAGCCCGATCAGAGGGGCAATATCGCTGATTTGGTTTACGCTGAGGTCAAGTTGTTTCAAATTCGTCAGGCCCGACAGGACGTTGATATCGACGATCTTGTTCTTTACCAGATTCAGATAAGTCAGATTCTTCAGGTTCGCCAAGGGACCGAGATCGGAGATCTCCTGGTTGCCCTCCAGACTCAAATAGGTCAACTCGGTCAATCCCGCCAGCGGAGTGATGTCGGCGATGTAGTGATTTTCATAGAAGCCCAGAAACCTCAGATGTGTCAGCCCGGCCAGAGGCTTGATGTCCGTGATCTGATTGCCAGAGAGGTCCAACTCGGTAAGCTGAGTCAGGTGCTTCAAGGCGTTAACGTCGGTGATGCGATTGCCGTACAAACTCGCACTACGCAGGTTTGTCGCGTACTCCAGGCCGGTCAGGTCCGCAATTCCCAGGTAGGAGGCCGACAAACTGGTCAGGGCCAGCATGTCGCTGGGTTTGGGGTCCGTAACGCCGAGTTGGGTCTCGACGGCGGCCTCCAGGACCGGATCGGCAAAACGCACGGGGTCCTCGGCCTTTGCCGCTGGGGCGGCGATGAGCAGGGTGGCCAACAGGCAGATGATGGTTTGACATACTTTCATGGATCAATCCTCCGAAAAACGGTTAAAGAAACAGTTGTGTGATAAAGGAGTCCTCTTCAATTATCGTTGTGAGTCCGGCGCTCATTCAGGGACGAACAGTGCCTCCAGGTCACAGTCCTGCGTCAAGTCGAACGTGAAGGGCGACTCGGTGGAGCCCATCGTGCCCGACCAGCCGGTGAACTTCCAGCCGCCATACGGCGTCGCTATCACCGTCACCTGCGTCCCGTGGTCCAGTGGAGGAATCGGCTGGTCGTACCACGGCGTCGTGACGTTCCCGGTCCTGGTCTCCACGTAGATATACCCGCCTGCGCCGGCTGAGACAGTCAGTTGGTGCTGATCGATCCTGAAGTTCGCCACCAGCGTGTAATCCGCGTCAACGGTCACGGTCGTGTTTGCGGAAGCAGGATTGGCGACCTTGCCTGCATCCACCGCCGTGCCACTCCAGTGGGTGAAGTAGTAATGCGCTTTGGCCGCTGCCTGGATCGGCACCGATGTTCCCTGCGGATATTGGAAACTCCCTTCGCCCGGTGCAGTCACGCTGCCACCTGCCCCCGAGGAGACCGTCAGCGTCTTCTGATTGACGGCAAAGTTCGCGACCAGTGTGTAGTCGCCGTCCACCACGACCGTCGTGCTTGCGGAACCAGGGTCGGCCACCTTGCCGGCATCCGCGGCCGTACCGCTCCAATGCGTGAAGTGGTAGCCCGCCTCGGCCGCAGCCTCAACCACCACCATCTCTCCAGAGTCATACGCAAACGTCCCTTCGCCCGGTACGACCACCGAGCCGCCCGACGTTGAAGAGACCGCCAATTCAGTTTTGATCTCGTCCTGAACCACCTCGACCCGCACGTTGTCCAGGCCCCAACTCTCATCGTTGAGAGCCTGAAGCCCAGACGCTGAGAAACTGACGGTCATATCGCTCGTGTCGTGTTCGCACGTGAGGATTAGGTGATAGACCGAATCCTGTGACAATGCCACGCCTGGATGCGTGTAACCGAGCGACTGCATCTCGGCTGCCCCTGTCTGAGGCGGGTGTTGCTGGTCAGGATAATTCCCTGGAAACGCTTGGGTCTGCCAAACCGTGGCGTTGCGAGCTTGATCGTCGACGTTATGCCAGATCGCGTATGGGTGATTACAGAAATTGGTGTCCAGGAGCGTCGTCTGTCCGTCGACGGTCAACGCCCAATGGTCCGGCCCTTGCCCCCAGACCTCGGCGTTGCCGTCCCAGGAGCGAAGGGCAAACAGATCGAACGACAATCTCACACGCGTGTGTGGCGGCAAGTCAGCCAACGCCAGCGTCACGGCGTCATTGCCGAACTGGCCCAGGAACCGTCGCGCGCCGACGAGTGTGGCATCAACCGCGTTGTGCGACCATTCGGGGCCGACCTGGTCCTCGAAATCGTTGAAGTACACGGTGTTCCACGGCTGCTCCTGTGGCTTGAAATGGGCGACCAGAGAGTAATCCGCGTCCATGGTGACGCTCGTGTGCGGGGCGCACGGATCGAGCATGGCGTTGGCATCAACCGCCGTCCCGCTCCAGTGCGTGAACTGATAGGCCTCCTCCGCCACCGCCTCCACCGGCGCCAGCTCGCCAGCAAAGTATAGGAAATTACCACTGCCGGGACTTACCACAGAGCCTCCCGGTGTCGAGGAAACGTTCAACGTCCAGACCTGTCTGCAGGCGTCGTAGCTGATGACGACCCCGGGATTGTTCGCCCGGATCAGAGGGATGTCAACGGCACAGACTTTGGCAGGCAGCGGGTTGTCATTCAGAGCCAACTCCCGGAGTTTAGTCATCTCGGTCAGAACAGATATGTCCGTGATCCGGTTCATATAAGCGAAATCACGTGCGTACGCATAGCCATTGGTGAGGCTGAGGGAAGTCAGTTCCTTGAGCCCCGCCAGCGCTCGAATATCTCTGATCTGATTGTCGTGGAGGGACAAGAAAGTCAGTTTCGTCAAACCGGCCAGCGGGGTCAGGTCTGTTACCATGTTCATGCTAAGATTGAGCCACGTCAACTTGGTCAGTCCGGCAAGAGGAGAAATATCGGATAGCTCATTCCAATACAGCGAGAGCGAACTCAAGGAAGTCAGTCCGGACAATGGCGAGATGTCGCTGATGTGGTTGTAAGCCAGGATCAAGTAGTCCAGTCTTGTTAATCCGGCCAGCGGGCCTATATCATAGATGCTCTCCGACCCATAAAAGCTAAGGCCGGCAAGGTTCGTCAGCCCACGAAGGGGCTCAAGGCTGGCTATGGGGGTGTACATAGCGTAGAATCGCTCGAGGCTCTTGAGCGAAGCCAGCGGGGTGATATCCGTGACGAGGGTCCTTTCTATATTGAGTTCCCGTAGAGACGTCATGTTGCCCAGGGCAGTAACATCCTTAATCGGATTCCCGCCCAGCTTAAGCCACCACAAGGCAGCCAGGTCTTGCAGCGGCCCGATATCGCTGATCTGGTTGTCAAGCAGATCCAGGCGAGCCAGATTTGTGGCATGCTCCAGTCCCGTTAGATCGGTAATCCCCCGACCGACCGGCTCGAAATCGGTCAGCCTGAGCATGTCGCTCGGCGTGGGATCCGTCGTCAAGCCCAAGGCCTCCTTCAGGGCCGCTTTCAGGGCCGGATCGGGGATGTTCACCGGGTCTTCTGCGCTTGCCACTGTGGCGGTGACGAGCAGGGTTGCCAACAGGCAAATGATGGTTTGACGTGCTTTCATGGACGTATCCTCCGAAAAACGGTTAATGAAGATGTAGGGTGGGGCTTGCCCCACCAAACAAGGTCGCGGTGGGGCAAGCCCCACCCTATGCGGCTGTGCACAAATGATTCGGTCCTCCAACTGGTACGGGCGAAACATGTTTCGCCCCTACGGGTTCATATCGGGCAAATGTACGGCGGACGGGCTTGAGGGCATCAGCAAGGTGTGTATGCGTTGTCTCTCGTCCGGTGTTGCCTCCGTGACAACCTCAGGCATAAGCCCGAAATCACCGGTTTCATGGTAGCCTAAAGCCTCTCGCGTGTCAAGCGGTTTCGAGCCGCTTTCTGGTGGTGTCTGTGCAGGTTTTTGGGTACTGTGCCGGGTGGCAGCGGCAAGCACCAGCTCGCCGATGGCTCCTCAGATGCATAGCACCATCGGCAAGCTCCGCTTCTCTCCGCTTGCCGCTGCCACCCGACTACCAGATTGTCTTCACAGACGCTTCTGGTGTCTACCGGGGCAAGCCCTACGAACTCACGGGGCGTAGGGGCGTAAGAGTAACGGAGCGGTGTGTTGCATATCTGACGTGGGTGTGGTATAAAGCTGGCTGTAGTTTCCCTGACGACAAGAGAACGATGATTGGATGGGCTTATGGAAGTAGCAGAACTGAAGACGGTAATCGGTGCGTTAGAGGCCCGGGTCGAAACGATCCGGGACTGGCTTTGACTTGGCGACCAAGAAGAGGCAGCTTGAGGACCTGGAACAGCGGATGTCCAAGCCGGGATTCTGGGATAACCAGGAGGCGGCCCAGAATGTCGTGATGCAGCTCAGCGCGCTGAAGGCGGTGGTCGAGCCGGCGGAGGAGTTGCAGAAGGAAGTCAAGGACCTGGTGGAACTCTATGAGCTGGCGGCCGAGGAGGACGACGCGGACGAGTTGGCACAGCTTGAGGAGGACGTCAAATCGCTGGATCGCCGTTGCGGGCAGATCGAGCTGCAGGGCCTGCTGTCGAGGCCCCAGGACATGCGGAACTGTTTCTTTGGCATCCATGCGGGGGCCGGGGGCACGGAAAGCTGCGACTGGGCCTCCATGCTGCTGCGCATGTACACGCGGTACTTCGACGCGAACAAGTACAAGTATGAAGAGCTGGCCATCACGCCGGGCGAAGAGGCGGGCATCCGCTCGATCACCCTGCGGGTCATTGGGCCGTTCGCGTTCGGCAAGCTGTCCTGCGAGGCCGGCGTCCACCGGCTCGTGCGAATCAGCCCGTTCGACTCCAATGCGCGCCGGCATACGAGTTTCGCGGCCGTCGACGTGCTGCCTGAGCTGCCCGAGACCGATTCGGAGCTGAAGGAGAACGATCTCGACATCGTCTATTTCCGACGTTCTTCGGGGGCCGGCGGGCAGAACGTCAACAAGGTTTCCACCGCCGTGCGCGTCCGGCATATTCCCACGAACATCGTCGTCGAGTGCGTCAACGAGCGAAGCCAGTTGCAGAACAAGAAGATGGCCTTGTCCATTCTGCAGGCGAAGATCGACCGGCTGGAGCAGGAGAAGCGCGACAAGGAGATCAACCGGCTCTACGGGGACAAGGGCGAGATCGCCTGGGGCAACCAGATCCGCAGCTACGTGCTCCAGCCGTACCAGTTGGTCAAGGACCACCGCACCGGCCATGAGACCGGAAACGTCGACGCCATCCTCGACGGCGAGCTCGACGAGTTCATCGATTGCTGCCTGCGGCACCGGGCCAAGTTCAAAGTCCAGGGCAACGGGAAACAGCAATAGGTTGGGGCAATGCGACAGGAGATTGCTTCGTCGCTGCGCTCCTCGCAATGACGTTGATGAGGCACTGTATGTCATTGCGAGCGAAGCGAAGCAATCTGATAATCGCACGATTTCTGAGAAGTCATAGGATTGGCAAGAATGAGGCAGATCATCGACGTGGACGTGAAGACGAAGAAGGCGGAGTTTGCCCGCTGCAAGACGGACATGCTCGTGATGGGCCGATTTTCCGACGCCGAGCCGGATGAGATCCTCCGCAAGCTCGACGACAAGCTCGGCGGGGCCGTCGAGCGGCTCAAGAAGCTCGGTGATTTCACGGGCAAGGCCAGGACGCACGCCGTCCTCTACGGCAGCGGCAAAATCGCCGCCGAGCGACTCCTGCTCGTCGGCCTCGGCGAGCGCGGCAAGGCAACGCTCGACACGCTTCGTAAAGCGGCGGCCATCGCCGCCAATCGCGCCGTCGAACTGAAGGTCAAGCAGGTTTCGCTCGTCCTGCATCGCGCATTCGCCGGCAGTCTCGACGCGGCGGCCATGGGCAGGGTGATCGCCGAGGGTGTTTACTACGGCAGTTATCGCTATGACGAGTACGTCAGCGAGTTCGAGAACGGCCGGCTCGGTTCGCTCGAAGCCCAAATCGTGGACCCGAGCCCGGCCCAGCTCAAAGGACTGAACGCCGGGATCGCTCCGGGCGTGGTCATCGGCCGCATGCAGAGCTACGCGCGCACCCTGGCGAACCGGCCGGCCAACGTGATCAATCCGCCGGCCCTGGCCAAGGCGGCGCGGGACCTGACCCGCGGGCTCACGACGCTGCGCTGCACGATCTACGACGAGAGGCAGCTCGAAGCCCAGAAGATGGGCGGCATCCTCGCCGTCGGGGCCGGAAGCCAGAATAAACCGAGACTGATTATCCTGAAATACACCCCGGTGAAAAGGCCCGCCCGGCGTCTGCCCACGGTCGCCCTGGTGGGCAAGGGCGTGACGTTCGACTCCGGGGGCATCAGCATCAAGCCGGCGCAGGACATGGACCAGATGAAGCTGGACAAGAGCGGCGGGATCGCCGTGCTGGCGGCGATGAAAGCGGCCGCGGAGCTGGAGCTGCCCCTGAACCTCTGGGGACTGGTCCCTTCCGCCGAGAACCTGCCGAGCGGATCGAGCTTCCGCCCGGGCGACATCATCACCACCTACAGCGGCAAGACCGTCGAGGTCCTCAACACGGACGCGGAGGGGCGGATGCTCCTGTGCGACGCGCTGGCGTTCGCCGCCCGGCAAAAGAGCGATATCGTGATCGATGTGGCGACGCTGACCGGCGCCTGCATGGTGGCGCTGGGCTCCTTCAAGGCGGGACTGATGAGCAACGACGACGAGCTGATCAAGGATCTCCAGAAGGCGGCGGAGGACAGCGGCGAGAGCCTCTGGCACATGCCCAGCGGCGATGAATACGTGGAGGAGATGAAGAGCAAGATCGCCGACCTGAAGAACGTCGGCAGCCGCTGGGGCGGCGCCTGCACGGCGGCGGCCTTCCTGCGTCAGTTCGTGGGCGAGGCGAAGTGGGCCCACCTGGACATCGCGGGCATGGACGTGCTCTCGGCGCCGGTCGCGCACGCCGCTGCCGGCTCCACCGGATTCGGCGTCCGGCTGCTGATTACCTACCTGATGAATCTGATCGAAAAGAAGTAATGACAAAGACACGTAACGACAGAATGGACTGCGATCGAATCTGCAAGGCGGTCAAAGAAATCCTCCTGGCCCTCGGCGAGGACGTGGATCGTGAAGGGTTGAAGAAGACGCCGGAGCGGGTCGCCCGGATGTACACCGAGCTGCTCGGCGGCACGTTCGAGGACCCCAAGATCCACCTGCGCAGCGTCTTCACCGAGAAATACGACGAGATCGTCCTGCTTCGCGACATCCCCTTCTACAGCATCTGCGAACACCACATGCTGCCCTTCATCGGCAAGGCGCACGTCGCCTACCTGCCGACGGGCAAGGTCCTGGGCGTCAGCAAGCTGGCGCGGATCGTGGATACGTTCGCCCACCGGCTGCAGGCCCAGGAGCGGCTGACCGGGCAGATCGCCGATTTCCTCATGGAGAATCTCAAGCCGCAAGGCGTGGCGGTCGTGCTCCAGGCCTCCCATAGCTGTATGACGATCCGCGGAATCCGGAAACCCGGCTCATTCATGGTCACGTCGGCCCTGCGCGGCGCGTTCAAGAAGGACGCCCGCACCCGCAGCGAAGTCCTCAGCCTGATGCACAACGACAGAATCTAAGCGCATCCGGGTCCGGATACGTCTGGCAGAAATTTCACGGCCGCTGCCGGAAGATGCGTTTTCCGACCGCTTGACAACACCCGCCCACCGGCCTTCTCCGAAGCCTTTCTGCGAGCCCACCCATCGCGGCTTCGCAGCCGTCCCTGGCACGCCGGCATTACTCATCGCAGCCATGGATAAGGATCATTTACCCCGCCACCGAACCGCTGTCGTTAGGCAAAATCCTTAATTTGACGTCTCTAGATCAAATGGTTGGCCGCTCCCCAGGTGCGTGACAATTCCGTTGACATTCCCGCGCGCACCTGCTAATGTCAAGTCAATCAAATGGAGCGGTGAGAGAATGAGGCATTTGGGTCGCATCTTTGTCGGGCGTCTGCTGATTCACACCCTTTTTCTATCCTGACCCGGCTCTCATTTTTTGCATTCGCCTTGACGCCGCTCCCTGAGAGATGTTTTCCTGCGCTCACGTAGTCCGTGGCAGGAGAAGAAAGGAACAAATCAACGTGGCACGAGGGAAGAAATACAACTCTTTTGGAAGGGGCAGAACAATGACGACGCGAATCCTGATGACCATCCTATTGGCACTGAGTTTGATGAGTCTGGCAGCTAAAGCTGACCTGATCCTGCCATATGAAGGCTCGATCTCGGAGGCTGGAGAGGCCTTCCGGGTCAATAACACCTACACCGGTACGACTCGCAGCTATGGCGGCTATTTTGAAGCCGCAGGCGCCGAGGGTCGCGGCGTCTACGGGCGATGTACCAGCACCCTGGCGGATGTGAATAACTATGGTGGGTTCTTCTATGCCGCCGGACCCAAGGGCCGTGGCGTCTTGGGCCAGTCCGCCGGCGAACAGGAAGGCATCGGCGTCAAAGGCTATGCCTCGAACACAGGCGATATCCTGAACTTCGGCGGTCACTTCCGTGCCGATGGGCTGCAGGGCATCGGCGTCTACGGCCTAGCCCACAGCGTGGCCGACACGACCAACTACGGCGGCTGGTTCCAGGCCAATGGCCAGCGGGGCATCGGCGTTTACGCCCTCGGCGGCCCTCATGGCTATGCAGGCGAATTCGAAGGAGACGTCAAGATCACAGGTCGCGGCCATGGGATCGTCTTCCCCGACGGCACCCGGCAAACCACGGCCGCTGCCGTCGTCAGCACCGGCGGGACCGGCAGCGTCGCTTGTGCGGCAAAGCCCGCCTATGACAGCGGCTGGGTCGCCACCCCCTGGGGCTCACCTTCGGACACCCTCCAGAAGCAACTGACGCACAATCTGGGAGGCAACGCGGACGACTACGTCGTGGACATACAGAAACAGCAAAACACGATTGCCGGGCCTCAGCCTCCCACCAATCGCGGCTTGGGAACCACCTTCTACTACAGCGGCCTGACCACCACCGGCATCACCATCTCGGGACCCGGCAGCGCTATCGACGCCGGCACCTACCTGCGCGTGCGCATCTGGCTCACCAACTGCGATGGCGGTTCCGGCGATGACCACGGGTATTGACAGGGTCGAGTGAGCCAATGAACCGGTTCTTGAAAGGGTGAAGACATGAAGACGATACGAATGACATCCATCGTGGTTTTGGGGATCGTGTGGGCGGGCGGGGGGGCGGCGTGGGCCCAGGCGGTGCATTTCGATGACGCCAAGCTCAAAGCGGCCGTCGAAGCGAAGCTCGGCAAGACCAATCCGACCCCGACGGATATGTTGGCTCTGACCAGCCTTGTCGCTGTCGCCGAAGGCATTACTGATCTGACAGGCTTGGAGTATGCCAAGAACCTGACGGGGCTGACCTGTCGCGATAACCTGATCAGCGACGTCTCGCCCCTGGCCGGATTGACGAACCTGGAGGGTCTAGATACTGATTACAACCAGATCAGCGACATCTCCCCCCTGGCCGGATTGACGCATCTGAAGCGTCTCTATCTCGGCTACAATCAGATCAACGACATCTCCGCTCTGGGCGGATTGAGGAACCTGACGATGCTCAATCTCTCCGAGAATCAGATCAGCGACCTCTCGCCCGTGGCCGGATTGACGAATCTGGAAGAGATCTACCTCTTCTACAATCAGATCAGTGACCTCTCTCCCCTGGCCGGATTGACGAACCTGACGAAGCTCCGCTCCAACTGGAATCAGATCAGTGACGTCTCTCCTCTGGCCGGATTGACGAACCTGTGGATGCTCACCCTCAACTACAATCAGATCAGCGACATTTCGCCGTTGGCCGGATTGACGAAGTTGAACGGTCTAGATCTTACCGCCAACCAGATCAGCGACATCTCCCGGCTGGTTGGAATGACCAACCTGCATGATCTGTATCTTGGACAGAATCCTCTCCACCCAGATGCGTGCGCGATCTATATCCCCCAATTGAACAGCCAAGGCACGTTCGTCTCTCACGGTGCCTGCTGGGTTTGGGTTCCGAATGTCGTGGGCATGAAGAAGGCGCAGGCCGAGGCGGCGATTGTCTCTGCCGGCTTTCTTCTGGGTACCACTTGGTGGGCTTTCAGCAACAGCGTACCCGAAGGGTGCGTGATCAGCCAGGATACGGTGGCACCTGCCGGCGGCGAGGTGCAACTGACCATCTCACAAGGCCCTGATGCTTCCGGAACCATCGCCGTTCCGAACGTCGTAGGGATGAGCCAGTCACAGGCGCAGGCCGCGATCTCCTCCGCCGGCCTTACGGTCGGGACCATCACGCAAAGCCAGAGCCAGACCGTCCCGCAAGGCCAAGTCATCAGTCAAAACCCTGCGCCTGGGACACAGGTGGCTCGTGGTGCGGTCGTGACTCTGACGGTAAGTTCAGGCACACAGCCGCCGGCCCCCGCCGTGGCCGGCCTGGTGGCTCATTGGAAACTCGATGAGACGCAGGGCGCGACCGCCTTCGACAGCACCGGAGCCCATAACGGCACTTTGCACGGCGACCCCACGTGGTTGCCGACCGGCGGCAAGGTTGGCGGGGCCCTGAGCTTTGACGGGGCCGACGACCGGGTCAATTGCGGAACCTTCAATCCCTCCGAAGCCACAGGCAAACTCAGCCTCTGTCTGTGGGCCAAATGGAACGGACAGCCTACGTCCTGGCAGGGCCTGATCGCCAAGAGAAACGGCTGGAGTCCCACTGACGTGATGTGGTCGCTGGAGGCGGACATCAACACCGGCAAGCTTGCGTTCTTCCACTACACGAGCGGCCGGATCGGCGGCGATCCGGTCCTGCCCATCGGCGAATGGACGCACGTGGCCGTCAGCTTCGATGGGACGACCGCGACCATGTACATCGACGGTGCGCCGACCGGGTCGGGACCGTTCTCGTTGCCATCGGCCACACAGGCGACGGTCGTATTCGGGGCCTCTACCCCTGAAGGCTACAACGCGTTCAACGGTGCCCTCGACGATATCCAGCTTTACGACCGGGCCCTCTCCCCCGCGCAGATCCAGATCGTCATGACGGGCGCCACGGCGCCGGCAGACCCTGCTCCGACTAACCCGTCGGGAGTGGGTCCGGTAGCGCACTGGAAGCTGGACGAGACGCAGGGCACCACCGCCATCGACAGCACCGGCAAGTACAATGGCGCCCTGTACGGCAATCCCACATGGCAGGCCGCCGGCGGTAAGATCGGCGGCGGCTTGAAGTTCGACGGAATTGACGATTACATCAGCATCCCGAAGGTCGCTGAAGGTCAAGAGCTCACATACACCTTGTGGCTGAACCAGACGGTCATCGGCGCGGGGATGATCGCCCTGATCGATCACAAGCAGTGGATTCCCGGGGCGGTCCATTTCGAGCTGAGGGATGGTCACCCGAAGGTGGGCATCAACCCGATCCTCACGAACAACACCGATCTGGATGCGACGACCTACATCCTGCCTGCGGGCGAATGGCACCACGTCGCGTTGACCAAGTCGGCGACCTCGGTGGACCTCTACGCCGACGGAAAGCCGGCGGCCCACCGGGGCTTGATCAGCCCAGCTACCGTGATCCTCGGCGACGCCATGATCGGAGCATGGTCGAGTTCGGGGAGGGGCCTGTCCAGATGCTTCCGCGGCACGCTGGATGACATCCGCATGTACACCAAGGCTCTGAGCGAAAGCGAAATCCGGACGGTGATGACCGGGTCGGAGGTCGAACCTGGAGCTGAACCCAATACGGCCGGCCTGCTGGCGCACTGGGCTTTTGATGAGACTGCCGGTCGTGCCGCCGCCGACAGTGTCGGCGAATGCGACGGGATTCTGATGGGAGGCCCGGTCTGGCAGCCCACCGGCGGCAAGGTCGGCGGAGCGCTGGGATTCGACGGGTCGAATGATTGCGCCGTGACGGACTTCGTGCTCGATCCGGCCGACGGGCCGTTCAGCGTCTTCGCCTGGATTAAAGGCGGCGGAGCAGGCCAAGTGATCGTCTCCCAGGATGGCGGCGCGGGTGGAGTCGACTGGCTCGCGACGAATGCCGCAGGTCGCGTGACGAGCGCTCTGGGTAGTCCAGTCCTGACCACGAGCAAAGTCATCACCGATGATCAATGGCACGAGGTAGGTCTTGTCTGGGACGGCACCAGCCGGACGCTTTATGTCGATGGGGCCAGCGTCGCCACGGACAAGCCAACCAAACCGGCGAGCTCGACCGGAGGTCTGAACATCGGGGCCGGCAAGAACCTCGACGCCGGCACCTTCTGGTCCGGCCTGATCGACGAGGTGCGGATCTACAGCCGGGCGGTGAAGCCGTGAGATATACTACGTTTGCGACAGGTCGAGCCACTGGATGCCGATTTTTCGGGCGGCGTAGGCGAGGGGGCGCAGGTGGTTGCCGTAGGCCATCATCCAATGGGAGTCACGGACCTCGTTGAGCAGCTTGCGCCAGTCGCCCTGGATTTGGACGTCCTGCTGGGAGCGGCATATCTCATAGAAGGGATTGCTCTTGACGACGCCGGTGAAGCCGAGCCAGCGGGCGGTGCTGTATTCCGGGTCGATGAATGTCACCTGCCGGCCGACGGGCATCTCGACCTTCGGAGCGGCGCCGTACTCGGACTCGTAATGGGTCAGGATTCGGGCTGGCTCGTAGTGCGTGCCGTCGAGCCGGCGCGGGGCCGTGCAGTGGGCGCATGTGACAATGCCATCGTGCGGGAAGGTCGAGTTGTGCAGGAACACGGGCCGGCCGCACGTGTAATGCAGCAGCACGCCGGCGGGGATGATGACGAAGTCCGACTCACAGAAGGCCATCACGCCCTCATCGTTGAGCAGGCTCAGGGCCAGACACGCCGTCGTCTGCGCCATGGGCAGGATCGTGCCCATGCAGCCGCGGATCGTGAACGCCGGTGCGTCGTGCTCGCGCATCAGGTCCTTGAAAATGCGATAGAGGAGAAACGCGTTGACGAGGAACGATTTGTCGGTCTCCAATGTCGTGGTTGGCAGTGCAAGGTACCTGTTGGCCCACTGCTCCATGCGGGCGGCGAGGTCGCGGTCCTCCTGTGCGGCCTTGATGCGCGAAGCAATCGCATCATAGGGGACATCGATAATCTCAAATCCATACCGATCGCGCGCCACCTGCGGGGCCTCGGGCGAGTACTTGCCCCAGGGACCGCCCAGCGCCACAATGCGGGCGCCAAGGAAATTCTTCAGGGCATGGAGGCCTCGCAGTCGCCATAGCAGTTCCTCGTAATCATCCACGACGACATCCTCGACGCGGACTCCGCCGTGATCGAGGCGGGAATTGCCAGAAGTACCTGTTTGCAGGTACTTCGTGCTCAGGGCCTCGTACCAGTAGTAGGCCGGGCCGGAACGGCAGCGCACGAAAATAATGGTGTCCTTGTCCTTCTTCGGCGTGAAGCAGGCGCGCAGCAGGTCTCCGGAGCCGCTGGCGGCGTAGACGAGCGCAGCATCGCAGTCATTCTTGTGTGCCAGGGCGGCCTGTTCGGGAGTCTTGACGGATACAAGTGGCAAGATCTTCACGGGAAAGTCCACCCTGGAAGCCAGCGTATTCAGCTCCTGCGTGATGGCCGTCGCCTCTTTGCCGGCGGCCTCGTCACTCTGCACGGCCCCCCAGGATTTCCACGAGGTGGCGGGGCGCCTCTCGGCCACTCGATACATCAGGAGTGGCTGGACGATCAAGGGCTTGCCCGTGCGAACGGGCGGCTTGTCCGGGTCCCAGTTGTCGGGCCCGGCCCCAGCCGGTGACGATGCGCCGAACGACAGGGCGCCACCAATGCCCGCAGTGGTCAGAGTCATGAACTCTCTACGATTGATCGAATCGAATGGCATGGTTCTCTCCCGCGGCGGCTCGCGGCTCGACGAACTCGTCGAACTCTGCGGGGCCGCGACATTCAACGCAATCCTGTGCCACACCCATCACGGCACAAGCTTACCACGGCGGTAAGCGATCCTCAAGAGGTCACTGAGAGGCGGGGGACCACCGGCGCAGGTCACATGAGAATGATGGGTGGCAGCGGCAAGCCCTTCGGTCTTGCCGCTGCCACCCGGGGAATACATTGGCGTCCACGCTATGCAGAATGAGTCACGGCCGGCGCGGGACAGGGGATGGGCTCCGCCTCGTTCTCGCCTCGCACGGCCAGCAGGTCCTCGACCGTCAGCTCCTCCGAAGCCTTGCCGACTCGCTTGCCGATGCCGGCGATCCAGGTGAGCATGGCCTCGACGGCGGTGGGATCGAGATCGTAATCGGCGGAGTCCCTCAGAATCCGCAGCGCCTCGGCGATGCCTCGCGGCGTATGGTAGGCGCGGCTGGAGGTCAAGGCATCGAACGTGTCGGCCACGGCGATGACCCTTGCGCCCAGGGGGATGGCCGTTCGGGCCAGGCCGTCGGGGTAGCCCTGGCCGTTCCACTTCTCGTGGTGGTGCCGCACGATCGCCACTTCCCGCTCCAGGAAGCTCATGGGCTCGAGGATCCGCACGGCGATGAGCGGATGCTGCTCGATGATCCGCCGCTCGTGGGGCGTTAGAGAATCAGGCTTGAAGAGAATGGCGTCCGGGATGCCGATCTTGCCTATATCGTGGATCATGGCGGATCGCCGGATGAGGTCCACGTGCTTGGGGCCCAGGTCCATCGTCCGTGTGATCGCCCCGGCATAGTTCATGACATTCTCCGAGTGCTTGCGGGCATGGATGTCCTTGGCCTCAAGGGCCTGGACGAGGCCCCAGATGCTCTCCATGAACATCTTCTCGGCCATCTCGGACAGGCCGATGATCCGCCGCTGGAGCCTCTTGATCCGCTCGATCTCCAGCTCGCCGGTGTTGAGGAACCGGCCCATATTCTTGTCCCAGAGCTTGACGCAGTTCCTTCCGGCGCTCTTGGCCTCATAAAGGGCCAGGTCCGCCCGCCTCATCAGTTCGCCGGAGGCGCTATCCTGATCGAACAGGCACTCGGCGATTCCGCAACTGATGGAGAGGGACATGCCTTGGCCGATCTGTAACTGGGGGACCTTGGCGCGAATCCTTTCGAGCAGGACGGCGGCGTCGGTCGCCCGGGTTTCGGGCATGAGCAAGACGAATTCGTCGCCGCCGTACCTCGCCAGCACGTCCGGCGTCCGCTTCTGCGCGTTCATGCTCTGGGCCAGTTGCCGGATGGCGTCATCTCCGGCGGCGTGGCCGAGAGTGTCATTGATCATCTTGAAATGGTCGAGGTCGATGATGGCCACGGAGAACGGCCGCTTGTAGCGCTTCGCACGGTCGTACTCCTCCTGGAGCTTGTCCTCGAGCAGCTTGCGCGACCCGACGCCGGTCAAAGCGTCCGTCAGTGACGTGAGCCTTGCCTGCTGGTACCGCAGCGCATTGGTCAGGTGTGCGACGAGGATTTCCTTCGCCAGCCGGGCCTTGTAGGCCGTCAGCTCCTTGTTGGCGGTGCAGGATGCGTTCAAGCCGCACATGCAGACGAACCCCGTCAGCCGTCTCTCCTTGCCACTGAAGGTGTCGGACAGGCCCACAATGTCGAGCGGCAGCACGAGGCGTGGCGGTTGACCTCCCTGGCTTGCGCATTCGGCCGGGACCTCCCCCAGCAGGCCGTCCTGCACGGGTATCCCGCCCGTGAACCCCGGGTTCTTTGCCGAGCCGTCGAAGCACAGGCAGCGGTTGGAGCTGACGAATTCCGGTCCCTTCGTGGCGTCCTCGGTCGGGTACAGGCATAGAGCGCAGCTCGTCGCCTCAAACAGCGTTGGAGCCTGCGTGGCGACGATCTCGACGGCCTCCTGCAAGTCGATGCTGTTAAGACACTTAGAGAGCACGGCCACCTCTTCTGCGGCCGCACGATCCTCCAGCAACTGCTGGGCCATCACGTCGCGCACCGAGAGGATTCCTGCAACCACCCCCTCCTCCACGATGGGCAGGTGCCGAATGCGATGGGCGGCCATGATCCGCCGGGCCTCGTGGGTGGGTGTGCCGGGCGCACAGGAGATCACGTGATCCGTCATGATATGGGCGACACTCGTACGGGCGGTGTCGCAGCCGGTGGCGACGCGCCGGGCGACATCCCGTTCGCTGACCACGCCGACGAAATCCCCGTCGTCATTGTTGACGATGAGGCAGCCGACATTATAGGACAACATGAGTGCGGCCGCTTTTTGGATCGAGTCGTCGCGATTGATCGTGACGATACTGGTTGGACGACTGGCAGAATCGTGCATTTTTTCCCTTCCTTTGCGTGGTAACCAGCAAACGTTGTTCTTGGGGCGCCGTAGAGAATATCGGTTCGAGGGCAAGGTCACTTGATGGACGCACACCCGGCACATGGAAGAATTTGCTTGTCAGCGGCATCGGATCGGCCGATTCATGGGGTGCCGGCACGCATTGGACAGAAGGGTCCGGGGGTTGTATCCTGAGAATCCCGGCGAAATAGCGGGAATGTTGAAAAAGACCGTTGCGCGACGGGGGTGGCGTGGCACTTTGTAATGCCAGTATTAATTGACTGATTGACGAGTGGTCAGAGATGGACGGGCAGGTGGATATTACTCAGTTGGTAGAAATGGCTCAGCGAGGGGACAAGCCGAGCCTGGAAAGGCTGGCACGGATCGCCGCCGAGCGGTTGCGGGTGTACGCGTACCGCCTGACGCAGGATAATGATCTCACCCAAGAAATCGTACAGGAGAGCTTGTTAGAAATGTGCAAGGTACTGGGCAAGCTACAGCGAGCAGATCGATTTTGGTCCTGGTTGTACGGGATCGCCACGAACAAACTCCATCGGCATTATAGGACGGAAAAAGCCTTGCAGCACGCAGCCGCCTCGGAGGAGAGGCGGCGGGGGTCAATGAAAGAGCGTCAGGGAGGATTCGAAAACCTGGTCGGCCAGGAGTTGAAGCAGATTGTCTCAACCGCTATGCAGAAGCTGCGGACCCGTCACAAGGCCGTCCTGGTCATGCGTTGTTACGACGAGATGTCCTACTCGGAAATCGCCGAGTCGATGGGCTGCAGCGAATTCAGCACCCGCATGCTCTTCATGAGAGCCAAACAGGCGCTGCAGAAAGAGCTTTCGCGTAACGGTTTCGGCAAGGGCTCGCTCCTGGCCGCCCTGGTCATTTTCGGCAAGATCACCGCGCCGAGCAAGGCGGCGGCGGCTCAATTGACCGTGCCTGCGACCGCGATGAAGGTGGGACTGCTGGCCGGGGCTGTGGGCGTCGCGACAACGAAGACCGCCCTTTTGTCCCTGACCGCCGCAAGCGCCGTTACGGTGGGAGCCGTGATGGCGACTCCCGGGTCCGGCGATGCCGGCCGGACAACAACCGCGGCTCGCGTGGTCAGCCCGTTTGGGACCACCAGCAGCACCGGCCAGGCGTACTGGTTCTACTTCCCGGCGGAACCCGACGGGCCCATGATGCTCCGGGCGACCTCGGGGGCCGACGCGGCAAACCCCGACCGCCGGGTCCTGCAAAACGCCTACGGAAACTACAGCTACGAGGGCAAGACAGTCCAGATCGAGAATTATCGGATGTGGATGAATGATCTGAGTGTCTTCACGCTTCCGACCGATGGCGGTGCGATGAGGGACTTCCTGACGCGCATGCGGGGCAGGGCGCCGGAAATGCGGTCCGTCGATGCCCGGGGCAGGGGTCTGCTGGTCACCGTGGAGCGCAACGCGGAGGGGCAGAATACCCAGCCCTGGACCATGCGATACGGCAACGTCCTGAAGGAGGATTACTTCCAGAGCGACTGGCGCTCGGACGCTACGATCGTGGATAACCGCGATGCCATGCACAAGCGCGGGTGGACGTACTTCCGCGTGCAGGGCCAAATCGGCGGCCGCAACGTCGCCGGCGTCGGCCGCATACCATTCATCTATGGCACGAGCAGGGACCACTACCCGTGGTTGAAGCTTTCGGTCGGCGGGAACCTTACGCTCATGGACAGCGATGCAGGGGCCTATATCGTCGATGCCAGGAACACCGTGGTGCGTAAGTATGCACGCGGCAGCTTCCTCAAGGGACTGTCACGCCCGTGGATGGGTCTGCACGCAATGGACACCATACGCCGCGACGCGGCGGAGCACCAGGTGCCGTTCCAGACCATCGTGACCCCCGACGGCAAAGATGTCCTGGTGACGGTGATCCACAACCCGGCAAAGCTCGTGTATACCATCGATCTGAAGACCGATATCGTGAAGAGCATCGCCTTCTTCGTCGATCAGGCTCCCGCCGGTCAACTGGATTTCGAGTACCTCCAGGAGCTCCCGGCGGCACGCGGCGAATTCATTGCCCCGAGGGCCGCGACTTATCGGGGCTCGTTGAGCCAGGACGAAGGAATACTCTGGCTCATGCGGCTGGTGGACGGCACCCTGGCCAGATTGATGCAGTGACGCCAGGACTCGCAGGGGCACAGCCAACTCTCGCCTCTAAGTAACAGGATCTTGCGTAGGACCCGCGAGTAAAGGTGTTCGATAAGGACAGGATATTTCTTAGTAAGGAGGTAGCAGACTATGACGATGAAATGGAGCATCGGTTGTGGGGTACTGGTTGTCGTGACGGCTTTGTCTGCCGCGATGGCCCGTGAGCCGAGCAAGGAGGATCCCAACGCGTCAACGTCGGCGCGTAAAGTCCCCACGGTCAACTACCTTGTGGCTTCGCCGAGGGCGTATCTGACAGGCGCTGCGATGGGACGTATGATCGACTATTCGGCCATGACGGGGGCGGCGGAGAACTTCGCGCGCCCGGCCCTGGCCAGGGCCAGGCTCGTGGAAGTGCCCGTCGGGACGCGTGTGGTCTTCTCGCTCGATCCGGAGACCGAAGGCGTCTGGATGCAGGGGGCTCATGGCATGATTGGGACGCTCCTGACGTTGCAGCAGCTTGTCGTGAAGGACTGTGCCGAATGTGACGATCGTGCCGCGGGGGATGCCAATGATGCGGCGGACTCCAAACGCCAGAGCCAGGTCGCCGTCCAGGGAAGAGACAGCAACGACGTTGCGCCTTCGGCGGATCCCAACGACAAGACGGGGACTCGCAGGCCGGCAGAGCCCGCCAGGTGGATTCCGTTAGCCACCGATGGTGTACGGGACATTCGCTTCGGTCCGAGCATCGGATGGGCCAAGAAGGTGAGTGTGCCGGTTCGATTCGACAAGCCGGGCGTGTATTGCCTGCGAGGCATCATCAGTACGTCCGTGAAATCATGGCGCCCGCGTGCCGCAGCCAAGACGGGGAAGAATCGAGCTGGTGAAAAGGCGCCGGATACGGCCCTGATGCCCGATAACCTGCTGGCGATTGATGTGGACATTGTCCACATCTGCGTCCGCGTTGTGGATCAGCTCGCCAAGGATGTGGACACAGACAAGACGGCGACCGACCCGAATGAGACGCCCAAGGAGCGGCCCGCCGGGAGCAAGGAGGGTCAAGAAGAGACGACCGACAAGGACACGACGCACACCCGCGATATGACCAAGATCGCAGATGCGGGGGCGCTCGACCTGAACGAGGATGATCTGGGCGACCTTGGGGTCTTTTTGGGTCAGCAGGAGGGCGATGTTGTCCTCCCGCTCAATGAGGATATTGGCAACTGAATATAGTTGCTGGTTGTTTGGCGGTGGGTTTTTAGGTGGGCCCCCGCCCACCTAAAGACCCATGTTTTACACGAAGACAAGGCATCGGATGAGCGGTGTGAGACTCACAACCTGTTCCGGCTTATGCTTTCTTGCGATGCTGTGTGTCGCCGGCTCGCTCCGTGCGGACTGGACGTACCAGTACACCGACGACTTCACCGCGGGCAAGGCGGCGCTCGACGGGTATCGCCACTCGACGTTCTGGCCCAAAGAGCAGGTCCCTCCGCCCGAGCCATACCTGTACTACGTGGAGATCGACCGGAACCGGGGCCTGGCGTTCGCCGACTACAAAGGCCAGAAGGCCGAGCTCGGGTACCGTTTTCCACCGGCGTCTGCGCCAGCCGTGAGAGCGATCAAGGGCGTTTTCGCTCTGGACGTGTCTTTTCCCTCCAACGCGGAGATCTCCCAGGCCCCGCCGGGCCGGTTGGAGTACCAGACATCGCCCGATGGGACCGGCTGGTCCACCGCCCGGGTCCTGGAGGAAGGGCACCATGAAATCCCGCTCACTTCGGCCGGCGGGGTGTGCTACATCCTGTTCTCCGGCACCCGCGCCGTGATCGACAATATCGATGTGTACCTGAATTCGCAGCCGGTGACCATCCGGGTGCCGCAGGGCTTTGCCACGATCCAGGCCGCCATCGACGCCGCGGGAGATGGCGATGTGATCGAGGTGGCCAAGGGCACGTACCGCGGCCCGGGCAATCGCGACATCGACTTCCGGGGCAAAGCCGTCACGGTCCGGGGCGCCGCCGGCGCGAGAGATACGATCCTTGACTGCGAAGGACTCGCGGCAAGAGCGGAGGGCGGGCATAGGGGGTTCTACTTCCACCAGTCGGAAGGACCCGACTCGGTGCTGTCCGATCTTACCATACGAGGCGGGCGGGTCTTCGGGTCACAAGTCCCGCCCGACCCCCTACGCTGGGCGCCCAGCGCCGCCCATCCTATCGGCGGCGGCATCTATTGCGAGTTCAGCGGCCCGACCATCGCCAACTGTATCATTGAGGATTGCGGCGCCGAGCTCGGCGGCGGGATCGGCGGCGTCGGGGCCCAGCCCATGATCGCCGACTGCGTCATTGAGGAGTGCATCGCCGGCGGCATCGGCACGACGGCTCCCGGCGGACGCGGCGCGGCCATCGGCCTGATCGGCAATTCCAACGCCACCATCACCAAGTGCACCATCCGCGCCAACGCCGGGTACCGCAACAGCTATGGCGCGGGACTGTACTTTCAGCAGAGCATCGCGACCGTCGCCGGCTGTACCATTTCCGAAAATATCGCCGACAGCGTCCGGGGCGGCGGCGCCTATTGCGGCGGCGCTACGACCGAGGTGACCTTCCGCAACTGCATCGTCTCGGAGAACCACGCCGATGCGGGGGCCGGCATCTGCGCCGAGTGGGTGCTGGACGCGAGCCTGCCCGCCGCCATACGCTCCCAACGGTGCCGGGTGAACGTGGTCAACTGCACCATCGCGCGCAATGAATTGCTGCCCGCGGCGGTGATCGGGGCCGCCGGGGGAGTGCAGTCCAGCGGCGCCGATGTCATTGTCACCAGCAGCATCCTCTGGTACAACAAGGGCAAAGCCCTGGTCATCGCGGACTCCATGCTCAGGGACACAGTAACCTATTGCGACATTGAGGGCGGCTATTCCGGTCCCGGCAACATCAGCGTGGATCCCCGGTTCGCGAGCCTGGACCCGGAGGACTACCATCTGAAATCGAAGTACGGCCGGTATGATCCGGGGTTCGGGCGATGGGTGTCCGACCCGGTCCACAGCCCCGGCATCGACACGGGCGACCCCTCGGCTTCCGTCGGCGAGGAGCCCCCGCCGAACGGCAACCGCATCAACATGGGCGCCTACGGCGGCACAAAGCAGGCCAGCTACGGGCCCGAGCATTTCACCTACCACGTGAACCGCGACGGCGGGAGCGACTGGAACTCGGGCTTGACCCCGGAACGGCCGTTCGTCACCGTGCAGAAGGCCATCGACATGGCCCGAGATGGTGACACAGTCCTCGTCTGGCCCGGCACGTACAACGAGCGGCTCGATTTCAAGGGCAAGGCGATCACCGTGCAGAGCGCCGCCGACGCAGCGGTCCTTAGCTCGCCCGACTACGGGGTCACGTTCCTCAGCGCCGAAAGGCCCGGCAGCGTTCTGGCGAATTTCGTGATCAGCGGCTGCTCCAATGCGGGCATCCTCTGCCACGGCGCCTCGCCCACGCTGAGGAACCTGACGATCGTCGGCAACGGCAGCGGCATTATCGCCTATGAAGGGTCCGACCCCAACATCACGAACTGCATTCTCTGGGATAACCGCTACGCCGATCTGGAGGGGTCGTGCAAGGCCCGCTTCAGCAACATCGAGGATAATGTGGCGGACACGGCAGCGGGCAACATCCGGCGGGACCCGATGTTCGCCGACCGTGCGGGAAGCGATTACCATCTGAAGTCCCGCGCCGGACGCTATGTGTCACGACTGCAGACCTGGGTGACCGACAGCGAAACGAGTCCCTGCATCGACGCGGGCAATCCCAGGGACGATTATCGCGCTGAGCCGATGCCCAACGGTGGAAGGATCAATATGGGCGCGTACGGCGGCACCCCCTACGCAAGCAAGAGTGATCGCTAGGAATATTTCCAGGCTTCGGTCTTGGGTGATCGTGTGGTGCAGGAGCAAGGAGTCCCCTGCCGCCGCGGCAAACTCGTGAGTGGTGGGAACAGGAGGGCTGGTGGAAACACCGGCAGGAGGTGGCAGGAGAGCAGTGCAGGGCTGACGTGGCGACTCTCCCAGCCCTGCACCTGCTCTCCTTCATGGTTTTCGCGAACACACATGGTTGTCACAAGTACTATTTGGTGGAAATTAGGTAAGCCCAACTTCCATTTTGCAGAAGTCCACAAATAACCGAAATTGTGATGTATGAGTGGCGGCCGGTGCGCTATCTTACGTGTGTGTAGGGACTTGCAGCAGCGCGGAAAAAATGACGCGTGATGGCCAATTCTGCTTGCCAGCGTTGCTGCAGGGTCGTATAATCACTATCAAGCAAGAGTGTCGGCAGGTAAATGGAGAATCGTGAGTCCCGGGTCCAGAGTCCGGAGCTAAAGAACGGCCGGCTCAGGACTTGTGACTCCAGGCTTCTTGGATTCGGAGGATTTGGAGATCGACACGAGGTGCCATCCCATCTCGGTCGCAACCGGCGGGGTGAAAGCGTTCACGCTCGTTGAGCTGCTCGTCGTCATCTCGATTATTTCCGTGTTGCTTGCCATCGCGGTGCCGGCCCTCAACGGCGCCCGGCGCCAGGCCTACGCCCTGCTCGGCATGCACAATCAGCGGGAAGTCACCAACAGCGCCAATCTGTATGCCATGGATAACGACGATCTCTATCCACCCTCCGTGGCCACCGTCGGGTTCGGCGATGCGTGGAACTGGTCCGACATCACCCGTCTGATCGGTATTGAGAAACGCAGCCCCCAGATCCACCGCTCGATGAGCGCATACCTGCGCAACTACATTACCGACGCGAAAACGATGTTCTGTCCCAACGCCCCGCAGAAATTCCAGTACCTGCAGGAGGCCTGGGACGCCGGCGACGGCTGGGACAACCCGGAAACGCCCACTCCGACCGATCCGCTCAGCGGCACCTACTGCTTCTACTGGGGCTACACCGGCTATCTCGGGGAGGGCCCGCGCCTGTTCCGCGGCCCGAGGACTCCCGCCTCCCTCGGCAGCCAGAGCAGGCTGCTGGTCAGCGATTACTTCGGATACGGGCACTGGCGGACGCACAAGGCCTTCGCCAGTTGCGAGAAGCTCAGCGGAGGCGGTATCGACCCGGAGACCCAGTTGGCCTCTGCGTGGTGGAAGGCCGACGGCGACCCGAACACTGTCCTGGCCGGCGTGAAGCTGCGAGCCGGCTATACCGACGGTCACGTGGAGACGTACCTTCCGTCCGAGGCAATCCCGATGCGAGTCTCGTCGACTCCCGAAGGGGTCCCGCCGTTCCCTGACGATGGCGGCCCCACCCCAGGCCTGTTCTACATCCCCCGAAACGCCGCCCGCTGATAGCGACCCTGCCTCGCGATCTCCCTTGCTTCAGGATTGCCATGCCTCATTCATTGCCACCCATCCCCAATGCCCTGAGATCTTCGCGGACGCCCTTGGCTCGCAAGGGGCGGGTTTTTCTGCTTGCCTTGGCGTGGATGTAAGATACAATGGAATCGGCAGTTAGGGGCGGATGCTCGCGCATGGCTTGCGGCGTTTGCCCGTATTTCGGCACGGAGAGGTGTCGGAGTGGCTGATCGAGCTGGTTTCGAAAACCAGTGTGCTCTACGGGGCACCGCGGGTTCGAATCCCGCCCTCTCCGTTTCCCATCCCGACACGCGCGCAGACATTCCGCGCCGGCACCAAATCCCTCTGTCGGCGGGAATGATGGTTTAGGTTTACTTGCTGGATAGGAAGATTTGGATGTCTTGGTGGCCCTGGAAGGACCGCCCGTCGGTGAACTGCCCGGTGACCGTTACCGTGAGATAGCCGTTGACCGTGGTGGCTGCCAGCAGGGCCTGCGGATCGAAGAACGCCATGACCGCTCCCGCGCTGGTGGTGCCGAAAATACGCTGGGGCTGTGCGGGGATATCGCCCGGCGTGAGGATCAGCGGCTGGTTGACGATCAACTGCTTGCCGTATCCATCGGGCAGATGCAGGACGGCCATGAGATCCGTCGGCTGCCTGGGCAGGTCCCGGTACAGCTTCGTCGGCTTGACGAGCAGATAGCATGGCACCGTATCCTCCAGCGGCTCGACCGGCTCGTCCGGGACAACCACATCGATGGTCGTCGTCGCCGACTGGGTGTCTCGGGCGGAAATCGCGGCCGTGTTGGTGATGACGGTGTTCGGCTCCGTCCATTCCGGCACGTGGACGACCAGGTCCAAACAGTCCTCGGCCCCCGGCGCCAGCGAGCCGTAGAACCACGTGTACGTATGGGTCAGGCCGTCGTAGTACCCCAGGTCGCGGTCTCGCTCCGCGCTGTCGAACGCGGTCTGCGCCGGCAGCGTGTCGAGGATCGATATGTCTGTCACGGTGCGAGTCGCGGACGGGTTGGCGATGCAGATCTCATAGGTGAGGTAGGTCCCGGGACTCACGAGAAGCCTGCCCTTGACCTTCGGGTCCTCGACGGCGCCGCTCTTGATCCTTTTGGTCAGTCGCAGCGGGTCGTTCCCGGTGACCAGGACCGTGCTGGCGGTGGTCGCGGACGTCTCGTCGCCGTCGACCGTAACACGGTTGGTGATCGCCGTGCCCCCGGGGATGTCCCTGCCCAACTGCACGACCAGCTCGACGCAGCCGGTCTCCCCCGCCGCCAGCGAGGGGAAGGACCACGTGTAGGTGTGGGTGAAGGCATTGTACTGGCCGGACCTGCCGCTGGCACTGATGAAGACGAGTTCTCCCGGCAGGGCGTCGACAAGCGTGACGTTCGTCACGGGCTGGGTGTTCGACGCGTTGTCATAGCAGATCTGGTAGGTGATGGGGTCGCCCCCGTTGGCATAGACGACGCCGGTAGGATCGTTCGCATCCACGCCGCCGACGGCCATCTTGGTCACGTTGAGCGGTTTGAACGGCTGTGCGATGACCGCCGCGACGGCGTCCACGGTGATCGTGGTTGGCGGCGTCTGGGCCGTGTCGATCGTCACCGAGTTGAACACGGGAGTGCCGACAGCGATGTCCGGCCTGAGACGCACCACGAGGTTCAGACACGTCCTCGGACCCGCGGACAGAGGCGGCTCCGTCCACGTGTACGTATGCATTTGCGGATCATAGTGGCCGAAAATCCCGTCGCCGTCCGCACGTACGAACGCCACTTCCGCCGGAAGCGTGTCGAGAACGACGACGTTCGTCAAAGAGTATCCGTCGTGGTCAAAGCAGATGCTATAGGTGAATTCTCCGCCGATGGGGATCTCGGGCACGGTGCCGGGGCTGGGCGATGCGGGGAACACCTCGACGGTCTTGACCAGGTGAAGCGGATTGTAGCTGGTGTCCTTGCCGGGGATCACTATGCCGGTGGCGCTGCCGATATCCTCAATGATCTGAATCTGTCTGAGCGATCTATCGAACACCAGGAGGTCATCACCGCCGGGCAGGTTGTCATGGCCGGTCGTGGCATAGACGAAGCCGGTTGCAGGATCCACCGCCAAACCCATGACGCCGGCATCGGGTGCGATCTGAGTCTCCGTCTCCGTACCGGTGGCGAGATTGTATTGCGTCAGATACCAGTTGCCCATGTATCCGCCTCCGGTGTAGAGGTAACCGCGTTTCGCATCCACCGCCACGCTGATCGCCGTGCGACGCAGAGGGATTGTACGAACGAGCGACCAGTCGGCCGTGTTGTATACGAGCACTTCCCTGCTGGGGCCGCCAACGTAGAGTTGATCGTCGATCTCATCCAGGGCGATTCCATACGCCTCCGCGCCTTTGAGTTCGAACGGCGAGCCTTGCACCATGTTGAGTTGGCCCGTGTCCGGGTTCCAGCGGTAGGCATAGAGGTTCGGCTCACCGCGGTCAACGGCATAGAGCAGACCCTTATCGTGATCGTACACGATGCCGGCCAGATCCTTAGCGCTCTGGGCCACCGCCACGAGATCTTCGTTCATGGTGATGGCGTCAACCACCCGGATCTCGTTCGTGAACTCATAGGTGACGAACAGCGATCCCGAGTCGGAGTCGATGGTGATCCCAACGGCGCCGCCGGCTACAGACTGGATTTCATGTTGGGTTTGGAACGTCAACCTGCCGTCGGGCCTGATATCATAGGCATGTAGTGGCAATGGACGGTCAAGGTAGAGATTCTGGGCAATCACATACAACGATTTGGCCTGCGCCATAGTCGCTGCCGTGCTCGTCACCATGATCCCGACCAGCGCGGCACATAAGAACCAACTGTAGCAGGCTGTTGCTCTACTTGCGTCTTTCATAGTTGAGCCCACCCATGTTCCATTGTACGGGGCGCCGTCGGCGCACACTCTGCGCACCTGTCGCGCTTGAACCTCCATGTGGCGGGATCCATGAATGATCAGTAGGAGTCCTTTTCTTCACGCCCATCCGTAATAGACCAACTGTATCATACAGGAGCCCCGTTCATTTGTCAATAATGATATTTGCTGCCCTCCTATCGTCGGTTATCCTCGGGGGAGACTTGAGTGGGTGGCGCCGGCCCCCTGGCAGGCGATAGGGGTCGGATTCCCGCCGGAGTCTTCACACGGCCACATGAATCACCGCACGGACGCAGGAGATTCGGTTGGCGCCTCCGTCCGCTGTGGCTTGGTCCAGCCCCAGTCATGTCCGATAACATGCGCATACTATACCCGCCGCCAGCGTGCTTCGCCGGCCACAGGAGTGGGAATCGGGGAGCCGGCTTGCTACAGGCGGTCACATCGTTGCAGATACCCGACCAAGCCAACGCCCACGCGGCCCAGAAGAATCGCACCGGGCGCGCGAAGAACATCTGATGGACATA
>Ga0214473_10000466_pt1 | contig 57022 bp, 47 predicted proteins | sample RVTome_7_FD_203509 | JGI IMG/M metagenome (GOLD analysis project Ga0214473, IMG submission 203509) | Soil microbial communities from uranium-contaminated site in the Upper Colorado River Basin, Wyoming, United States - RVT98D197 | ecosystem: Environmental > Terrestrial > Soil > Contaminated >... | reverse complement strand
GAGCGGGTCGCATTAGGATGGTACAGTCAGCATCCAGCGAGGGATACGAGGGCGCTCGACGTACCTGCGGAAACCGCCAAATGACTGCAGATCGACATGTACTCCGGAAGTTACCATGGCTGGCGCTCGCCATCGCGCTGGTGGCGTCGGCCTGCGGGCAGCCGCTCTCGTCGGCGACACCAACCAGGCTGGTCCCCGTTGCCAGCCAGGCTGGCGCATCCGCGACCGATCTTCTGGAGATCGTGAAGACCCTGGCCGCCCCCGAGATGGCGGGGCGGGCGACCGGGTCGCCCGGGATGGAGCGGGCGGCGCGCTACATCGCCTCGGAATTCGAGCGGGCGGGCCTCCGGCCCGGGGGGGACGAGGGATCGTACTTCCAGACCTTCGATGTGGTGACGGGGATTCGCCTGGGCGAGGAGAATCGGCTCCGGCTCCGGCAGGGGGAACGGGCTCAGGAGTATCAGGTCGGCCGGGACTTCACGCCGTTCAGCTTCTCAGACAGCGGCAAGGTCCAAGGGGAAGTCGTGTTCGCCGGGTATGGCATCACGGCCCCCGAGCTTCAATACGACGACTATGCGGCCCTGGAGGTGACCGGCAAGATCGTCCTGCTCCTCACGGGCGAGCCCCGGGAGCGCGATCCGAGCAGCCCCTTCCGGCAGCCCGAGGCGTATCGGTACAGCGATGTCCGGTACAAGGTCCTGAACGCGCGGGAGCATGGAGCCAGCGGGGTGGTCCTGGTCACGAACCCGCTGGCCCACGGCGACGAACCGGAGCGGCTGTTTGCCTTCCGGGGGATCACCTCGGTGTCTCAGAGCGGCATCCTGGCGGTCAACGCGCTCCGGAGCGTTGCGGCAGCCATCCTCGCGCGGACGGGCCGGTCCCTTCAGGAACTGCAGGCGGCCATTGACCGCGACCTCAGGCCCCAGTCGTTTCCCCTTGCAGGGTCCAGGGTGGAGATCGATGCGCGGTTGATCCGCGACCCTGGCCGGGCATGGAACGTCATCGGCACGCTGCGCGGGACCGACCCCGCCCTGCGGGACCAGGCGGTCGTGGTGGGAGCCCACTACGATCATCTGGGACAAGGCGGGGAAACGTCGCTCGCGCCCTCGCGGTACGCGGAGATCCATCCCGGCGCGGACGATAACGCGTCGGGGGTGGCCGGGGTGATCGGCCTGGCGCGGAGGCTCGCCGCGGCCGGCGGGGCGCGGCGGACCGTGGTCTTCGTGGCCTTCGCCGGGGAGGAGATGGGCCTCCTGGGCTCTGCCCACTACGTCAGGGCCCCGTCGGTTCCCCTCGAGGGCACCGTGGCCATGCTCAACCTGGACATGATCGGCCGCCTGCGGGAGGACCGGCTGTATGTCTTCGGCGTGGATACCGGGAAGGAATTTCGGGAGGTGCTGGAGGCGGCCAATCGCGACATAGCGCTCCAGCTGAGGTCCAGCGGCGACGGCTACGGTCCGTCGGATCATACCCCGTTCTACGCCAAGGACCGGCCGGTCCTGTTCTTCTTCACGGGACCGCACGAGGATTATCACCGGCCGTCGGATACGCCGGACAAGATCAATGCGCCGGGCATGGAACGCGTGCTTCACCTGATTGCGGGTGTCCTGCGCGAGGTCGCCGACGGTCCGGCTCCGGTCAGCTTTGCGCGGGCGGCGCCATCCTCGTCGCCGCGAGCGCGCGGGTCCGGCGGCGGGTACGGTCCCTACTTCGGGATGATCCCCGAGTTCGGACAAGCAGAGGACGGGGTGAAATTGGGCGGGGTGCGTGCCGGCAGTCCCGCCGAGAAGGCGGGGCTGAAACCGGGCGACTTGATCGTCCGGTTTGACGGGAAGGTGGTGAGGAACCTCGAGGATTTCGTCTTCGTCCTGCGGGGCAAGCGGGCGGGAGACCGGGTTGAAGTGGTCTACCGGCGGGGCAGCGAGCTTCGAACGACCAGCGCCGTATTGGAGGTCCGGCAGTAAGGCGGAAGGATCCTGGGGGTCAGCTGCTTAGGCCGCGCGCGAGAGCGCCTCGGTCTCGCATCGGACTGGCAAGGTATCGCCTTCAGGCCAGGCGTCGAGGTCACCACGCTTTTCGGGATGGGCCTTCTCCCGGCAGCTCATGACGCTGTTCTCGAGTTCGTCCACATATGGGCTGCGGTGGGTGGAACCGCAGAATGGGCAGTCGCGAAACATGACGATGAGATTGCTCTGGCTCACAGGCTCCTCCTGCCCCGTCCGTCCGGCAGAGGAGGTCTCCGTTCCGGCCGGTCGGAGGTTGGGGACAAGGGGATCGAGTGCATCGGGCGTGCCATCCCATCTGCCGCCTTTTGAATCAACCGGTGGAGGAATGCCCCCTGCGCCCGTCTTCGTCGTTGACAGGACATCCGGCATTCGCTAGCCTTCAATTCGTGAATCCGACCGGCATCAGAGTCGTCTGATAGGTCGCTAGAGGGGCACGGGACCTGAATTTGCGGGATGCCCGAGAGGACGGGACGATGGTAAATCGCGAGGATATTGCCGTGGAGGTTCTGACGCCCCAGGGATGGTACCGCGGGTGGATCACCTTGCCCTCCGGCGGACGACTGATTGACTATCTGAACTGCAAGCCCCCGATCATCGCCCTCACCCACGCGATGGACCCGTCAGGGGTCCGCCGTCCGTTCGTGGCTGTCAACTTGGAGCAGGTCCTGGCAATCCGACACAGAGAGCTGGAGATGTAGACGTCGCGAGGTCCGGGCATCCGGGCGACCCGCGACCCACGAGGTCTGCCCCAGGCGGCTCCACGGTGATTTCTCCTCGGGACATCATGCAGCATGCAGCCACCCTTTCTGCGGTCTTCAGAGTCGCGGGCAGCCGCTTGGTGAGGAAGCCATGATTGGCCGTGGCGGGTGCCTTGTCCTGGTCCTCGTTCTCGCCCTGGTGTGGGCGGAATCGACCCAGGCCGCCAAGGCTCCCCCCCAGGCGACACCGCCGACATCCGGGAGCGGCGGCGCCGGTCCGGTGGATTCCGCCGAGTCGCGCCTCTGGGGCACGGTGCGAGCCGTCCGGGACGGGACGAACCTCGTCGTCGCAACCCCCGAGCTCACGCAGTATGACGTTCGCCTGCTGGGGGTCGAGCTGCCCGAACCTCCCCGTCCGGAAGGGAACGGCACTCCGGCCTCCCCGGGCCAGCCTTTCGGCCCGCAGGCGGCGGCGTACGTCCGGGACCTCCTGGTGGACAAGCAGGTCCGGCTGGACGTGTATGGGAAGGACCGGTCGGGCCGGACCCTGGCGGTGGTGTGGCTGGGCGACATTGATGTGAGTCTCACCCTGGTGAAGGAAGGCCTCGCATGGGTCAGTCCCTCCCTGACCATCCCCAAGGTGCGCATCGGGCTGGAGGTGGCAGAGCGACAGGCCCAGGTCGGGAAGTACGGCCTGTGGGCCCTTCCCGATCCGGAACCGCCGTGGCAGTTCCGGAGACGGTACCGTCTGCCGGGCGAGTGAACCCCGATCCGAAATTCGCATGGAACCCAACGACCCACCGATCGCCGTGCCGAGGGCGTGTGCCCACCCATTCGAATCATTCCTCACCGCACCCGGAGGGGGCTTGCGATTTTGGCGACGGATGTCTGAATGTACCCGTGACAGGCAAATTCCTCGGATCGTGGCTTGAGCCTTTTTTTCGGATCGGGGTGAACATGTCGGCTTCCCCCGAGGTTGCCCCCCGGTCGGATCCGTCTCGGGCTCTCCCCGATCATCGGAAGGTCTGCACGGGCTGCCGGCCCCCCGCGGGGGCGCTTTCCGTCCAAGGTCAGGCCATGACCGCCGGAACCGGACCATCGTGACGGTCAATTCGCCGCCCGTCCACGCGCCTTCGCCAGAGGGATTCTCCGACGAGGACCAACGCCTCCTCGAGGCCTTTCGCCAACGCTATCCCTTCGCCTTGGACCCCTTCCAGGAGCAGGCGATTCGCCGGATCCTGGCAGGGGAGTCGGTGATCGTCTCGGCCCCCACCGGGGCCGGCAAGACGCTGATCGCGGAGTTCGCCATCTACCGGGCGCTTGCCGCCCAGCGACGGGTAGTCTACACCACACCCCTGAAGGCCCTCAGCAACCAGAAGTTCGCCGACTTCGTCCGGCAGTACGGGAGTGAATTCGTCGGCATCCTGACGGGTGATGTGAAGGTGAATTCGACGGCGCCCGTCTTGGTCATGACCACCGAGATCCTGCGGAACCTCCTGTACACCGAAAAGCCGGAGGACATCGCGTCGGTGGTCCTGGACGAGTGTCACTACCTCGGGGACGAGGGCCGCGGCACGGTCTGGGAAGAGATCATCATCAACTGCCCGGCGACCATCCAGCTCGTGGCGCTGTCGGCGACGGTGAGTAACGTCCGGGAGATCGCGAGCTGGATCACTCAGGTCCACCGTCCCATCCATGCCACGTATCACCCGGTGCGACCCGTACCGCTGCAGTACCTCTTGTGCCATCAGGATGGCGAGGTCGTGGCGCTGGACGCGCCCAGGCGCAGGTCCCAGCTCACCCCGGAGCCCCGCCTCCGCGGCGAGCGAAGGCGGCCCCGCTATGGCGGGGCTGCCCTGCACGGGCGGGGGCGCCGGCGTCCCGCCAGCCCGAGTCGAATCATCCCCCAGTTGCAGGAGCGGCGCTGGCTGCCGGCCATTTACTTCATCTTCAGCCGGTCGGGATGCGAGCGGGCGCTGCGAAGGTTCCTGGAGGACGGCGGCTCGCTCCTCGAGCCAGACCGACGCGCCGAGGTGGACGAGGCGGTGGCCAACACGCTCCGCGACTACCCCAGCATCCTGCCCGGGACGGAGGTCAATAGCCTCCTGCTGGAGGGCCTGCGGCGCGGCGCGGGACTCCACCATGCCGGGATCCTTCCGGCCCTCAAGCGGCTGGTCGAGGGCCTCTTCGAGCGGGGCTTGGTCAAGGTGGTCTTCGCCACCGAGACCATGAGTCTGGGCATCCACATGCCGGCCAAGAGCGTGGTCATCCAGGGCATCCGCAAGCGGACCGACGTGGGCTTCCGGCAGCTCAGCTTGAACGAGCTGACCCAGATGGCGGGCCGGGCCGGCCGGCGGGGGATCGACCCGGAGGGCAAATGTCTCGTCGCCCTGGACGCGCCGGAGGCGGAGGACGAGGTGCGCCAGCTCCTGGGAGGGGAGCCGGAGCCGATCCAGAGCCGCTTCCGCGTCGGCTACAGCTCGGCCGCCCTCCTGGTGGACATCTATCGCGAACCGGCCTCGATCCGCCGGGTGATCGAATCCAGCTTCGGTCAGTACCAGAATCGCCAGCGGATCCAGGTGTTGGAGGCGGAGCGGGCTGAGCTTCTGACCGGCCTGGCCAAGACCGAGGGGATTCGCTCCCCGTGCTGCGCCATCACGGACCTCTTGGCCTACCGGGAGAAGCGAGCGGCACTGGAGGCCGAGCGGGAGGGCGTCCGGCGCCTCGGCCTGGGCGGGAAACGGAGCGGGCGCCGCCGCCGAGGCTCCGGCGGCCCTGCCCTGCCGGGGTGGTCAGAGAGCCTGCATGAGGCGCGGCAGCGGCTGGAGGCGATGGCGCTGGACCTCTCGCGTCTCCCCTGTCACCGGTGCCCGCACCGGGCCGATCAAGAGCGACTGCTCAAGCGATCCGACCGTGTCCGCCAGGCGCTGGAAGGTCGCGGACAGACGCTCCGGGAGCTGGAGCGGTCCTACTGGGAACAGTTCCTACGGGTCGTCGAGGTGCTGCACCACTTCGAGTACCTCACCGATTCGACCCTGAGCCCGGAGGGGCGCCTCATAGCGTCGCTCCGCCACGACAACGAGCTGGCCGTTGCCCGGGTGGCGTTCTCGGGCCTCTTGGAGGGGCTCCAGCCGGCGGAGGCGGCGGCCCTCCTGTCCTGCCTCGTGGAAGAGCCTCGAGAGACCGAGACCCTCTTCGCCAGGGAACTGCTCAGACGACTTCCGCATCTGCGACGCCGGGTGCAGGCGCTGGAGTCGCTGGCCGAGGAGGTCGCCCGGGTGCAGCAAAACCGGCGGGTGATTTTGCCGGTTTCGATGCACACGACCTACCTGGCGGTGACATACGAGTGGACGGCAGGAGAGGAGGATTGGGCCCGGCTCATCCGGAACTTCTTTGGCGGGCACGAGGGCGACCTCATCCGTGCCTTCCGACGGTTGATCGACCTGTGCCGGCAGTTGATCGACAGCCCCGAACTCCCTGAAGCCCTTCGTTCCTGCCTCACCCAGGCGGTGCGGATGCTGGATCGCGGCATCGTCCTAGAGTCCGCCCTCATCTAACCCTATCTAGCGGCCCCGCACAGAACCCAGGCGAAACCAGGGTCGGTCTCACGTCGCTCCCCTCTCCCGGGAGGGGAGCGGGCCTTCGGGGTCACCATCCGGCTAGGCAGGTTGCCAATTTGGATGCAGGCTGGGGATGGGTGACCAAGCAGATATGGGTGTGTGTTTCATCTAACCATTTGAGAAATAAGCATTCGGAAGAATTGAGATCATCCCTGTGCTCATGGCACGCCTGATGCAAACCCCCTAGCTATATACCGGAAAGTTTCCAAGGGGGGGAACGGGTCATGAAAACACACCCGAGAGCATCAAGGCTCAGTGCCGCCGTCGAGTTCTTCAAGGACGCCGTCGCCTTCCTGACCCAGAGGAGTCTCCTGTGTCCCCGCGTGCCGGTCCGGGTTCCGGCAACGCGGCCGGCCGTGCGAGCCATCCGTCCTTCGCTCCGGCAGCGCGTCCAGTTCTCTGTCCTCCTGCTTCTCCTCGGACTGGCCTCGACCACCGCGTGGGCTGGCCAGGCCGCGTTGCCCGAGGGCGTCCCCAACATCTTCGATGCGGACGTGCGGGCGCAATTCGAACCCGTGGCGGTCCTCAACCTTCGCGGCAACGCCGATTTCCCCATGCTCCTCCTCGTGAACAAGGCAGGGGAGCAGCCCCAGGCCATGGCCGTTGGCCTGGATGCGCGGAACGGGAAGGACACCTGGTCGCTGGCGTCCGATCCCATCATCCTGATCGTCCTCTTCTCCGATCCCTCGACCATCAGCGCGGTGCACGTCGATGCCGGATTCTCGGAGCAGGGAAAGCCCTCGGGAACATACATGGCGGTGGACAATCCCGGCTCCCTGACGCTGCCTGACGTGTTCAAGACACTCGTGGCGGCCCCGGTTCGCACCTACATGTGATCGACTGAACCCCGGCAGGCCACGCCCGCTCCTCCGTCACCCTCCACGCCGTTTCTTTCGATCCGTCCTCCCGTGGTTTTCCGCCCGCGACGAAGGCCATCCGTCCTGGCCTGGGCTCCCCCGCATACTCAGCAGCGCGAAACTTGGGCTACATGTTCGCTCGCGCCGCTTCGTTCGCGGGGAAGGCCCTCGCCCTTGCAAGGCACGGGGCAAGTTCTCGGCCCTCCCCGCGCACCCACGCCTGAGGCGCGGGTACCCGACCGAGAGGGGCGGGCCCCAGCGCCGCACGCCCGCGGGCGGCGGGACGTGATGGCCCTCCTCGGACTCTCCCCCGGACTGTGCGGCCCCGTGTGAACTGTCGTCTATCTCGTGTCCCGCACAGTATGCGCGCGATGCGCATCGGTCCGCGGTGAATTCCGCATGGGGCAGTGTCGCCTCTCGCCCTCTCCCTGCCACCCCTGTTGCTCGCAAAGGTTTTGGCCCAAATGACTTGGCGTCTACACCATGCGGTCAGCCTCGGGCCTGGAGCCTCGAAAGGGTCCTGTGCGGGTGGCCCACTGTCGAGGGTGGCGTCCGTGGCGATGGGTCTGTCGTCCCGCCGGGACATCCACTCCCGGAGCGAACCGTGCGGGGCGCCCGGTCGGGTGCCCATCTGTCGCCGGAACGCAGGGGCCGAGTTCGACCTTGCCTAGACTGCCAGGCTTTGATATAAGGCCTCGGCATCCTTCCCTGCCGGAGTCTTCATGCACCCACGCCCGGCTGTCATCGCCACATGCTTTTTGGTTCTGCTCTTCCCCATTGTCAGCGGCGCCCAGGACAGCCTTCACCAGGATCTCGATCGACTTCAGCGGCTCCGGGACGCAGTGGAGGTGGACGCGGACCGTATGGAATACTCCGAGGGCGAGCGGAAAGTGATCGCCCACGGAAATGTCCGCGTCGTGATGGAGAACCGGCTCCTCTTCGCCGACGAGGTCGCCCTGGACCTGGACGACCAGGTGGTGGTGGCGACAGGACACGTGGTCCTCATGGAAGGGCTGAATCGGCTCGAGGGAGATCGGATGGAGTACAACTATCGCACGAACCTGGGTGTGATCACCAACGGGCGGGCGTCCCTGGAACCCGGCGTGAGCTTCAGCGGAGTGGAGATCCGGCGTGAGGGGGAGCGGCAGTACCACATTCGGGATGCACGCTTCACCGCCTGCCGCCTGTGCCAGCCAGAGCCCCAGATTCCGGATTGGGAGTTCCGGGCGAGCGAGGCGACCGTGTACCAGGACGAATTTGTGGTCTCCCGCTACACCTCCTTCTGGGTCAAAGGGATTCCCACCCTGTTCTCTCCCATCGCGGCCCTCCCCATCGGGGCGCGGCGGACGGGGTTCCTCATGCCGCGTTTCGCCTACGGCAACCGCGATGGCTTCGCGGTGAGGCAGCCCTTCTTCTGGGCCATCTCTCCCTCGCAGGATCTCACGGTAACGGGGATCTATCGCACCAAACGGGGAATCGAGCTGCCGGGGGATTACCGGTACCTTCTGGCGGAGGACTCCCGCGGGGAGCTGACCGGCCGGTACCTTCATGATAATGCGAGCACCGCGCCCCAGAAAAACCGGTGGGACCTCAAGTGGATGCATGATCAGACGCTGACACCTACGTGGAGCTTCAAAGCGGACGTCCAGGCGCAAAGCGATCGCAGACTGCAACGGGACTTCGTGGAGACTCCGGTTGTCCAACGGACCGAGCGTACCCTCCCCTCCAACGCCTTCGTCACCCAGGCGACCCCGCAGTACATGCTCCTGGGACTGGTGAACGTGACGCGTGATCTCTCCGATGTCTCCGAGACCCGGACCGGGCGCCTGCCCGAGGTTCGCTTCCAGTGGCTTCCCAGCCCACTGCTGGGGATGCCACTCCTCGTGGAGGGGCAGACCTCTGCCGTGTACCTCACGCGGAACCGGGACGAGGATACGGGACGGCTCGACTTCTCCCCCGGGCTCCGCCTCCCCCTGGCGTTGACCCCCTGGCTGACCGCAGCGAGCACGGTGGCTTTCCGCGAGACGGCCTACACCGAGAAGGTGGGACCCTCCGGCAGCAGCCAGCGGACCCAGGTGGAGCTGGGGGAGCGACTGAGCTCTCGCGTTGCGCGGCGGTTTGACGAGCCGGGCTTGGGCCTTCTGCGGTTGACTCATGTTGTGGAACCCGCACTGACCTACCAATACATCCCCTGGACGGATCAGCGGTCGCTGCCGCAATTCGACATGACGGACTTCGTCAGCCCGCAGAATCGCCTGACCTATCAATTGACGAATCGACTGTTCGCCCGCTGGCGCGAGGCGGGCGGGGAGATCCGAAGCCACGAGGTGGCGACCCTGGACATCCTCCAGAGCTGGAACCTTCAGCCGCGCACGCGGGAGTTCTCGGATACCTATCTGACGGGGCTCACTCCCGAGCAGGTGGATCAGGCTGTGACCGTCCTTGGATCCCTGGGTAACGGCTTCTCCCAAGTGCAGGAGCGGGACCTGTCCAACCTCGTCTTCAATGCCGGTCTGAGCCCACGTCCCGGAATGGCCCTTCGGGGGACGTTAGCCTTCAACACCGAGGGCCGCCGGACCGATGCCATCAATGCCGGGATCGAGCTCCACCGGCGGGACCTCCTGACGTTGGAGGTGAGTTCCACCTACGCGCGGGACCGGCAGGCGAACGGGCTGATTGGCCGGGTCGAGCTCCATGCGACCAAGACGATCTTGCTGGAATTCTTAACGCGGTACGACGTGCGCACCACATCCCTCATGGAACAGAGCGCCGGCCTTCGGTACACCAGCTGCTGCTGGGAGATGAGCCTCAAGTTCACCCATCTGGCCCGGGGGCTGGGCGAGAAGGCGGAAAACAGCGTGCACCTGACCTTCGATTTCAGAATCCCCACCCTGACGCTGGGACGGTAGGCGGCCGGAAGGCTGGGATGCCGGGAAGAAGGGAGAGCCAGGGAGGTCGGATCCTCCCGCAAGTGCCTTTCCGGTCCCCCGCGCCCGTGGCGTAAAGGTGCGGACAAAGGCGAGATAGGAGTTGACCGATCCCGACGCCCCTCATTAGAATAGCGATGATCTAGCGGTCAGCAGTCAGCGGTCGGCCACAGCGAAGGATTCAGATCGAAGACCGGGTTGGATGCCGCCCGCTTTCCCGGGCTGAACGCTGAGGGCTGAATGCTGACAGCCGGACACGGGTTGTCGTCCGTTTCGGGAGGAGTTCCTCGATGAAGCTCGATCCCGCGCGTGCGCCGCGCCTGGTGGCCTGGGAGGCCACCCGGGCCTGTGATCTGGCCTGCGTCCACTGCCGCGCCGTGGCGCAGCCGCGCCCCGATCCCCGCCAGCTCTCCACCGACGAGGCGTTTCGTCTGGTGGACGACGTGGCCGCCTTCCAGGAGCCGGTCATTCTCATCATTACGGGCGGCGACCCCTTGAAGCGGGAGGACATCCTTGCGGTGGCGGCCCGGGCCTCCCGCGCGGGACTGCGCGTCGTGATGTCCCCCAGCGGCACCAACGTGACCCCCCGCATTATTGCGGGGTTGAAGGAGGCGGGCGTCCAGCGCATCTCCGTGAGCCTGGATGGGAGCACCCCCGTGATCCATGATGACTTCCGGCAGATCACAGGCGCGTTCGCGGAGGCGACACAGTCGCTGGCCTACGCCCGGGAAGGGGGCCTGCCGTTCCAGATCAACACGACGGTCACCCGCCATAACCGCCACGACCTCGCCAATATGCTGCGGCTGGCGGTGGAGCTGGGGGCGGTCACCTGGGACGTGTTCATGCTCGTCCCCACGGGCCGGGGCAAGGTCCAGATGGAGATCACGCCCGAGGAATACGAGGAAACGCTCCATTTCGTGTACGCGGCGTCTCAGACGGCCCCCATCCAGGTGAAGATGACCTGCGCCCCACACTACAAACGGGTGCAAGTGCAAGAGCGCAGGGCGCAGGCGCGCGGGACCGGCCAGTCCGCGCCGCACGGCGCGCACCCCGCCCACGGCTTCAGCCGGGGCTGCATGGCCGGCTTCGGCTTCTGCTTCGTCTCCCACATCGGGGAGGTGGGGGGCTGCGGCTACCTCCCCCTCCTGGCCGGGAATATCCGGCAGGGGTCCCTGGTCGAGATCTACCGGGAGTCACCGCTGTTCAAGAGCATCCGGGACCCCAACCTGCTGCAGGGACGTTGCGGCATCTGCGAATACCGGGTGCTGTGCGGCGGGTGCCGGGCCCGCGCCCTGGGGGCGACGGGGAACTACCTGGAGGAGGAGCCATTCTGCACCTATCAACCGAACCCCCGGGCCCCGCGGGAGCTGGTGAACGTGGAGGGTCTGCTCGCCCAGGTGACCTCCCATGAAAGCCGGGAGGACGCGGTGCCCCCGCGCGGCTTCATTCCGCCGGCCTTTTGATGCTCAGGGGGCACCGCCAATGCAAAACCGACAACTGACAACCGACAACCGGCCAACTTCCGCAATTGTCGGTTGTCAGTTTTACATTTTTCATTGAGGAGAGTAGCGATGTACTACCCGATGTTCCGGCCCCGACGGCTGAGAGAGACGGAGACCGTCCGGCGGATGGTGCGCGAGACGCGCCTGACGGTGGATGACTTCGTCATGCCCTTCTTCGTGGTCCATGGGCGGCAGGTCCGCCGCGAGATCAGTTCCATGCCGGGGAACTTCCAGCTCTCGGTGGACGAACTGGTCAAAGAGGTCAAGGAGACAGCAGCCCTGGGCATCCCCGGCGTGATCCTCTTTGGCCTGCCGGCCACCAAGGACGCCGTGGGGTCCGAGGCCTACGCCAAGGACGGAATCGTCCAGCAGGCGATCCGAGCCATCAAGGATTCGGTCTCGGACCTGGCGGTCATCACCGACGTCTGCCTGTGCGAGTATACCAGTCACGGCCACTGCGGCGTGGTGGAGAAGGGCCGTGTCAAGAACGACCCCAGCCTGGAACTCCTGGCCCGGACAGCCGTATCCCACGCCGCGGCGGGGGCCGACATGGTGGCGCCCTCGGACATGATGGACGGGCGGGTGGGTGCCATCCGGGAGTCGTTGGACGAGGCCGGATTCGAGGAGACGCCGATCCTGGCCTACGCGGCCAAGTACGCCAGCGCCTTCTACGGTCCGTTCCGCGAGGCGGCGGAGTCGGCGCCGCAGTTCGGCGACCGCCGTTCGTACCAGATGGATCCCGCCAACGCTGACGAGGCCCTCCGCGAGGTGGCGCTGGACCTGGAGGAAGGGGCGGACATGATCATGGTCAAGCCCGCCCTCGCCTACCTGGACGTCCTCTGGCGCGTCAAGGCGGAGTTCGGCGTCCCCGTGGCCGCCTACAACGTGAGCGGCGAGTTCGCCATGGTCAAGGCGGCGGCGCGCCTGGGGTGGCTGGATGAAGAGCGCACCATGCTGGAGATGCTGACCGCGATCAAGCGTGCGGGAGCGGACCTCATCATCACGTACTTCGCCCGCGACGCCGGCCGTATCCTGCGGCAGCCGGGCCGCTAACATCCCTTCCCTGTTGTTCGGTCCTCGGAACATTTCCCCCCCGGCCTTGACAGGGTCGGGGCGTGTCGCGTTAAATACGCCCGCTCACCTTCCACCCGCCCATCCTCGGAGGGGGACTCTGCATGGGTGATCGTTCCAGGGAACTGTTCCAAGAGGCCAATCGCTTCTTCCCAGCCGGGGTGAACAGCCCGGTCCGCGCCTTCCGGGCCGTGGGGGGCGATCCCTTCTTCGTGGCTCACGCCAGCGGTAGTCGAATCACCAGCGCGGATGGGAACAACTACATCGACTACGTCGGCTCGTGGGGCCCCATGATCCTGGGGCACGCACACCCCCGCGTGGTGGCGGCCATCCAGAAGGCGGCCGAGGCCGGTACGAGCTACGGCGCGCCCACGGAACTGGAGACACGCCTGGCCAAGCTCGTGCAGGCAGCCTTCCCCAGCCTGGAGCGGATGCGCTTCGTCAGCTCGGGCACCGAGGCCTGCATGAGCGCCCTGCGGGTGGCGCGGGGGTTCACGGGCCGGGATGCCATCCTCAAATTCGAGGGCTGCTACCACGGCCACGCCGACAGCCTGCTGGTGAAGGCGGGGTCCGGCGCCATGACCTTCGGCGTTCCAGACAGCCTGGGGGTGCCCGCCGATCTGGCCCGGCACACCCTGACCCTCCCCTACAACGACTTTGAGGGAGTCCGGACGCTCTTCGGCGCGCGCGGGGGCGAGATCGCCGCGGTGATTGTGGAGCCGGTGGCGGGCAACATGGGGGTCATCCCGCCGCGCCCGGACTTCCTCGCGGGTCTCCGCGAGATCACCCGACGCCACGGGGCCCTCCTCATCTTCGACGAGGTCATCACCGGCTTTCGCATCGCGTGGGGCGGCGCCCAGGAGGCCTTCGGAGTCCGGCCGGACCTCACCTGTCTGGGCAAGATCGTGGGAGGCGGCCTGCCGGTCGGGGTGTACGGGGGGCGCGCGGACATCATGGAGCAGGTCGCGCCTCTGGGCGCCGTCTACCAGGCAGGCACATTGTCGGGAAATCCCCTGGCCATGGCCGCCGGGATCGAGACCCTGACCCTCCTGCAGGCCCCCGGCTTTTACGCGGTCCTCGAGGCCAAGGGCAAGCGGCTGGCCGACGGCATCGCAGAGACCGCGGCCGAGGCCCGGATCCCCCTGCAGTCGAACCGGGTGGGATCCATGCTGACGGGATTCTTCACGGGGGGACCCGTCACGGACTACGCCACGGCCAAGACGGCCGACACCCGGCGGTATGGGGCCTTCTTCCGGGCGATGCTGGTGCGCGGGGTGAGCCTGGCGCCATCCCAGTTCGAGGCGGCGTTCGTCTCCGCGGCTCACACCGACGAGGAGCTGGATGCGACGGTGACTGCGGCACGGGAGGCCTTTGCCCTGTTGGGCGGGTCATGACCAAATCTCAATGACCAATGGTCAGTGGTCATTTTGAAGGAGGGAGCATGGAGACGGCGGCCAGCTCGCGGCGCGGCTTCGTCAACATCCTGATGGGGGGCGGGTTCACGGCCATGGCAGCCTGGATGCTCTACCCGGTCGTCCGCTTCCTGATCCCGCCCAAGAGCGGCGAACCGACCATCGCCAGCGTCACGGTCCCGTGGAAGCCCGCCGAGCTCAAGATCAATTCCGGCCGCATTTTCAAGTTCGGCAGCCAGCCTGGCATCCTGGTAAAGACGCCGGCGGGGGAGTTGCGGGCCTTTGCTGCGACCTGCACCCACCTCAACTGCACCGTCCAGTACCGGGAGGAGAAGCAGGACATCTGGTGCGCCTGTCACAACGGAATCTACGATCTGAACGGGAAGAACGTCAGCGGACCGCCGCCGCGCCCACTGGAGACCTACAAGGTGAACGTCAAGGCGGAGCAGGTCATCGTGAGCAAGGGGGCATGAGGATGGGGGGCGTTCCACGCTCTGTTGCCGAACTGCTCAGGTTTGCCAACGCCTGGGTGGAGGAGCGGATCGACCTTTCCGGGGCCCGCGAGCTGATCCGGCACAAGGTGGTACCGGTCCACCGGCATACCATCTGGTACTACTTCGGCGGGATGACGCTGTTCCTCTTCATCATCCAGGTGATGACCGGCATCCTCCTGCTGCTGTATTACCGGCCCAGCGCCGAGGAGGCCTTCGAGAGCGTCCAGTTCATCGTGACCGAGGTGGAGTTCGGCTGGCTGATCCGTTCGATCCATAGCTGGTCGGGGAACCTGCTGGTCGCCACCATGATGATTCACCTGTTCAGCGTGTACTTCACCCGGGCCTACCGGAAACCGCGGGAACTCACCTGGGTGAGCGGGATGTGCCTCTTCGGGATCTTCCTGTTCTTCGGGTTCAGCGGCTACCTGCTGCCCTGGAACGAGCTGGCCTACTTCGCCACGAAGGTCGGGACCGACGTGACCGGCCAGGTTCCCCTGGTGGGGCATCTCATCGCCCGGATCCTCCGGGGCGGGGAGGACGTGACCGGAGCCACCCTGTCCCGGTTCTACGGGTTTCACGTGGCCATCCTGCCGCTCCTCACGACGGCCATCCTGGGACTGCACCTCTTCCTGGTGCAGAAGCAGGGCATGAGCGTGCCGCCGGAGATCGAGCGAAGCGGGCGCCCGATCCGGACGATGCCCTTCGTCCCCCACTTCCTCTTGCGGGACCTGGTCGGCTGGCTCTCGGCCCTGGCGGTCCTGGGGGCGCTGGCGGCCTACTTCCCCTGGGAGCTGGGGGTCAAGGCGGATCCCTTTGCCCCAGCGCCGGCCGGCATCCGGCCCGAGTGGTACTTCATGTACATGTTCCAGACCTTGAAGTACATCCCCGCCAAGATCGGCCCGATCGACGGCGAGTTGGTCGGGGTGCTCGGTTTCGGAGTGGGGGGCCTGTTCCTGTTGCTCGTCCCGTTCCTGGATCGAAAGACGGCCCGGGGGGAGAAGAGCCCGCTCTTCTTCTGGATCGGCGTGGGGATCGTGACCTACATCATCGTGCTGAGCGTGCTGGGCTACGTGGCGCCGGGGGGGAACTAGCATGCGGGGATTGCGGCTGGTGCTCGTCCCGGCGCTTGTCATGGGGGCACTGCTGCTGGCCGGCGGCCGGGCAGTGGCGCAGAAGCTGCCGGAAGGGAACTCGTGCATCGAATGCCACCAGGGGATCGGCGATCCTCGCGTGACGCCGCCGGCCGAGAAGTTTCCCCAGGACATCCACCTGGCCAAGGGCATCCTCTGCCAGGACTGCCATGGGGGGGACCCCACGAACTTCGATCCCCAGGGCTCCATGAGCCGGGCCAAAGGGTTCATCGGCAAGCCGGGGCACCAGGCCATCCCCCAGCTCTGCGGCAGGTGTCACAGCGACGCCGCCTACATGAAGAGGTTCAACCCGACCATCCGCGTGGACCAGGTCCAGGAATATTTCACCAGCGTTCACGGGAAGAGGCTGCGGGCGGGCGACCAGAAGGTCGCCACGTGCATCAGTTGCCACGACGTGCACAAGATCCGGGCGATCAAGGACCAGCAGGCCTGGACCTACCCGGTCAAGGTGGTGGAGACCTGCGGCCGGTGCCACGGCGATGCCAAGTACATGCAGGGCACCAAGATTGCGACCGACGTCGTGGACAAGTATAAGCAGAGCGTCCACTACGAGGCCCTGACCAGGAAGGGAGACCTGTCCGCGCCGACCTGCAATGTATGCCACGGCAATCATGGGGCGACGCCGCCGGGTGTGGATTCCGTGGCCAACGTGTGCGGGACCTGTCACAGCCTCACCGCGGAGTTCTTCAACCAGAGCCCCCACAAGAAGGCCTTCGCCGCCATGGGCCTCGTCCCGTGCGTGACCTGCCATAACAACCATGACGTGATGAAGCCCAACGACACGCTGGTGGGGACCGACGAGAAAGCGGTGTGCGTGAACTGCCATGATCCCGCCTCGGCGGGATATCAGAAGGCCGCGGCGATCCGGGCCTCCCTCGACGAGCTGCGCGGGGCCGTCCAGCGCGCCACGGCGATCCTGGAGCGTGCCGAACATGCCGGCATGGAGGTGAGCCAGCCCAAGTTCGAGTTGCGCGGGGCCTGGGACGCTTTGCTGAAGACGCGGGCGACCGTGCATCAGTTCGATCCCGCTCCCATCCAGAAGCTGTCGGAGGAGGGGGTGCAGATCGCCGGCAAGACGTACGAGAAGGGTGTCAAGGCGATGGACGACCTCAGGTTCCGGCACCGGGGCCTCTGGGTCTCAGTCGGCATCATTCTGGTGGCCCTCGCGGGGCTGGTGTTGAAGATCCGTGAGATTGATCAACGAGGAGGGTAACGCCCCGCCAATGTAAAATTTCAAACGGACAACTGACAACCGATCAATCCGGTTGGCCGGTTGCCCGTTGTCGGTTGTCAGTTTTTCATTGAGATGTCGTGAATAGGCGGGGAGGGCTGACCGTCAAGAAATCGATAGACGGTCCGGCGCGGGGAGAATCAACGATCGTCATTGAAAGGAGGTGAGTCGGGTGAGACTGACGTGGAGGTCAACGCTGGTCCTCGCTGTTGTCGTCGGGCTGATCGCCTTCTTCGGCGCCATGCTGGCCGAGAAGGTGTGGGCCCAGGCCAAGGGTCCCGCGGACTTTGAATTCGCCGGGGGAGCACAAGGGAAAGTTGTCTTCAGCCACGAGAAGCATGTCGCCAAGAATCCGAAGTGCACGGACTGCCATGTGAAGGTCTTCAAGATGACCAAGGGGCAGCGAAGTTCCCCGAAGATGGCGGACATGAACAATGGCCAGTCGTGTGGTACGTGCCATAACGGCAAGACCGCCTTTAACGTGAAGGAGCAGGCCGACTGCGCCAAGTGCCACAAGAAGGCCTGAGGCATTTCCCACGCCACAGTCCTTCCTGCATCCTGAAGCCCACCCAACTCGACACTGGGTGGGCTTCGGTGCTTCCGGGGGGATCCTTCCCCGGCGGATCCTCTTCCTTCGGTCTCCGCCGATGGGTCTCCGGCTCGTGGGAAATGGCACACGTATGAAGCGCGATGAGACAACCATGTGGGAGGCGCCGGCGCCTCCGTCCTGACGCCTCCATCCCCCTGGCACCGAGAGACCGGTAAGTGTTGTGGGATTCATCACTCGGAGGATTGGACTATGAGGAGGGATTCAGTATAGCATTCCAAGACCTGACGGCACATAAGTTGCTCACGTTCCAAGGGGTTTTTGCGTTCTCAACCAGATTGGTGCGCAATGCGACGGACCTTGGGAAGGCTTGTCCTGATTAGCATGACTCTGAGCATGCTCGCGGTTGTGCCGCCGTCGGCGAAGGCTGGTGCGCCGACCGCGCCGACGAAGGCCGCTCTGCCAGCAGCAAGCCCCGCCAACGAGGAATGCCTCGGGTGCCATGCGGACAAGGGGCTGAGAGGGGAGGTGGACGAGGCGGTCTTGAAGGCCTCGGTTCACGGTCGCCTTGAATGCACGGCCTGCCACACGGGCATCGCCGAGGTCCCCCACGCCGAGAAGCTTCCCCCCGTCGCCTGCCAGAAGTGCCACGCCAAGACCGCAGGCACCTTCGCTGCCAGCGTCCACGGGCGCAACAAGGGGACTCCCCGGGTCGCCTGCCGGAACTGCCACGGAACACACGCGGTGGCGCCCGCCGCCAAGCTGGGGGCGGAGCCCTGCCAGGCATGTCACGCTCCCGTGACCAAGGCCTACGTCGGAAGCGTGCACGCGCGGGCGTTGGCCCGGGGGGTTCAGGACGCCTCGCTCTGCTTTGATTGCCATGGCGAGGCCCATCGCCTGCGCAGCCACACGGATCCGGAATCGCCCACCTACCGCGCCCGCACGGCCGAGACGTGTGGCCGCTGCCACGCCGATCGCGCCCTGGTCGAGCGGCGGCACATCCCGATCCCTCAGGCGTACCAGCTCTATCAGAAGAGCGTGCACGGTCGCGCCGTGGCCGCGGGAAAGGCGGCGGCCACCTGTAACGACTGTCACGAGAGCCATGATCTCCGGCGGGCCAACGATCCCACGTCGTCCATCTACCGGGAAAACATCCCCAAGACTTGCGGCAGGTGCCACGCCGAGGAGACGCGGATCTACCGGGAAAGCGTCCATGGAACGGCCTTGACCCGGGGCGTGACCGAGTCACCCGTCTGCACCGATTGCCACGGCGAGCATTCCATCCGGGCGACACGCGATCCCGCCTCGCGCGTCAGCGTCGCGTCGGTGTCCAAGACCTGTTCCCACTGCCACGAGGCCGAGGGAATCAGTGAGAAGTACGGGATCCCGGGGGAACGGCTCAAGACCTATGCCGACAGCTTCCACGGCCTGGCGGCCCGGGGGGGATCCAAGGTCGCGGCAAACTGCGCCAGTTGCCATGGGACCCACGACATCCGTCCCTCTCAAGATCAGAAGTCGGCCATCAACCCGGCCAACCTCCCGGCGACGTGCGGGAAATGTCATCCCGGCGCAGGCGAGAACTTCGCCAAGGGCGCCGTGCACGTGGCCCTTTCGGCTCGAGCAGAGCCGATCCTGTTCTACGTCCGCAACATCTACCTCCTCCTCATCGTCGTGACGATCTCGGGGATGAGCCTGCACAACGGCCTGGATTTCTTCCGGAAGCTCCGGCGAGAGTACCGCCGACGCGGGGGGGCCGCCGCCACCCTCGGAGTCGGAGAGTACACCAATCACACCCGAGGCACCCAGCGCTGGATCGAGCGGATGACGCCCGGCGAACGCTGGCAGCACGGTCTGCTGGCGGTGAGCTTTATCATCCTGGTATACACCGGCTTTGCCCTAAAGTTCCCCGACACCTGGCTCTTCGCCTGGTTCGTGGCCCTCGAGCGGGGCTATGCGTTGCGCAGCTGGATCCACCGCGGCGCGGCGATCGTCATGGTCCTGGCCTGCCTCTGGCATGTCGCCCACCTGCCGACGCGGCGCGGGCGCTCGCATCTGCTGGCCATGTTGCCACGCTACCAGGACGTGGTGGAGACCGTCCAGAACTTCGGATACCTCCTGGGCCTCAGGCGAGAGCCCGCGCGGTTCGACCGCTTCAGCTATATCGAGAAGGCGGAATACTGGGCCGTGATCTGGGGTTCCGTCGTCATGGTGGTGACGGGCTGCATGCTCTGGTTCGAGAACGTCACGCTCCGGTACCTGGCCAAATGGGTGCTGGACCTGGCGACGCTCGTGCACTACTACGAGGCCTGGCTGGCTACCCTGGCCATCATCGTCTGGCACTTCTACTCCGTCATCTTCAACCCGGACGTCTATCCCATGAACTGGACGTGGCTCACCGGAAAGATCTCCGAGGACATGCTCCGGCACGAGCACCCGCGGGAGTATGAGCGGTTGCGGGAGCGGGGGGAACTCTGACCGACGCGCAAAACGTAAAACGTAAAGCGTCAAACGTGAGGCGCGAATCTTGAATCGTCTGATGGCAGCAGGCAGCTGGCAGCAGGCAGCTGGCAGGAGGCAGGAGGCAGAAGGCGGACGGCCCCAGGGGCAGCCTGTTCTCCGCCTCGTCCGGGCAGCAAGCTTGCTGATGGCGAGCGCCATGTCGCTGGCCCTTGTCGTCCACGTGGGGACGAGGGGGCCGTCGGCGGAGGCCGCAACCACCCTGACCGACCGGGAGTGCCTGCGGTGCCACGGGGATCTCGCCCTGACCCGGGCCCAGCCGGGGGAGCGGAGCCGGACCATGTATGTGGACCGTGCCGTCCTTGCCCGCTCGCGCCACGGCCGGGTGGCCTGTACCGGCTGCCATCCGGGGATCGCCAAGCTCCCCCACGAGGCCAAGCTCCCGCGACCCGAGTGCACCACCTGCCACCAGCGGGAGGCCGGGGCGTACGCTGGCAGCATCCACGGGCGCGGCCTGGCCAAGAAGGATGCCGACGTGCCGACCTGCCAACGCTGCCACGGCGGACATGACATCGTCGCCGTGAGAGATCCTGCGTCCCGAGTCCAACCGCTTCGCCAGGCGAAGGTCTGCATGGAATGCCACGCGGACACCCGGATCACCGCTCGCCATCCGGGGATGCCGAACGTCCTGCTCATCCGCGCGTACGGGGATAGCGTGCACGGGCAGGCCGTGGCCAAGAAGGGGCTCGCGGTGGCCCCCACCTGCACGGGGTGTCACGGGACGCACGATGTCAAGCCGGCGGACGACCCCGGCTCGGCCGTCCATCGCCTGAACGTGGCCGAGACCTGCGGGGGGTGTCACCAGGGGATCCTGACCGAGTACCGTGACAGCATCCATGCCGTGGCCCTGACCAAGGGGATCAAGGATGCCCCCACCTGCACCGGCTGCCACGGCGAGCACACCATCGCCGCGCCCACGGATCCGACGTCGAAGGTGGCCCCGCGGAACATCCCGAAGACCTGCGGGGCCTGCCATGCGGCCGAGGGCATCGTCAAGGCGTACGGCCTGGCGACCAAGCGGGAGCAGACGTATGCCGATAGCTTCCACGGGATCGCCGCGAAGTTCGGGAACCGGGAGGCGGCCAATTGCGCCAGCTGTCACGGCTTCCACGACGTGCGCCCCTCCAGCGATCCCCGCTCCCGCGTGGCCAAGGCGAACCTCCCGGCCACGTGCGGTCAGTGTCACCCCGGAGCGGGTGCCAAGTTCGCCGAGGGGGGGGTGCACATCGAGAAGACCAAGGAGAGCGCACCGGGCGTCTTCTACGTCCGGACCTTCTACACGTGGTTCATCGGGATCCTGATGGTGTGTTTCCTTGGCTACATGGCCATGGAGATCTACGGGTACCGACGCCGGCGGCGCTAGGCGGATGGCGCCGGGGAGCAGGCTGATGGCGTCCGGAGAGACGGGACGGGCAACGATCCAGCGGTTCACGCTGAATGAGCGGCTGCAGCACGCCCTCCTCATGCTGAGCACCCTGGTGCTCCTGATCACGGGGTTCAGCCTCCTGTTCCACGACGTGTGGATCGGGCGGTGGCTGCTCTGGCTGGAGGGGGGCGTCCAGGGTCGTGGCCTGATCCACCGGTGGACCGCGGGAGTCCTGATGGCCGTCTGCGGGTACCATGTCCTCACCATCCTGTTCACCGAGCGGGGGCATGCCCAGCTCATGCAGATGCGACCCCGCGGGCAGGATGTTCGGGATTTCGTCCGGGTCATGCAAGGGAATCTCGGCCGCCCGGTCCCGCGCCCGGCCTTTGACCGGTTCGATTACCGGCAGAAATTCCAGTACTGGGCCTATTTCGTGGCCAGCGCGACCATGGTGCTGAGCGGGCTGGCCCTCTGGTTCGCCACCGAGGCGATGGCCGTCATGCCCAAGTGGATGTTCGACCTGCTGGCGCTCCTGCACGGGCGGGAAAGCGTCGTCATCTTCCTGGTGCTCTTCCTGTGGCACCTGTACGACGTCCATTTCCGGCCCGAGGTGTTCCCCATGGACTGGTCCTGGATCACGGGGCGGATCAGCCTGGCGGATCTGCAGGAACGGCACCCGCTGGAGTACGAGCGGCTGCGAAATGCGGGGGCGATCGATGGCGATGGAAACCGGTAGGGGGGTGCTCTTCGCCCTGGGCGCGGCCCTCGCGCTCCTTATCATGGCAGGTAGAGCCGAGGCCCTGCCCAAGTGCCTGGTCTGTCATGGGAAGCCGACGCTCAGCAAGACGCTGCCCAGCGGGCGGGTGATCTCACTCTTTGTGGATGAGAAACAGCTCAAGCTTTCGGTCCACGCCGGGCGGGCGTGCACCGACTGCCACGGCGACATCACGGCCATCCCCCACAAGGGCGAGATCAGACGGGTCAGCTGTGTGCGCTGCCACTATCGGGGGAACCCCGTGGGCGCCCCGCAGACGGATATCTACGTCGAGTACGCCAAGAGCGTCCACGGGGTCGCGGCCGCCTCGGGGAACACCAAGGCGCCGGTCTGCCAGGACTGTCACGGCAACCACAACATCCACCCCCCCAAGGACCCTACCTCCCAGATGCACAAGGCCCACATCCCCGAGACCTGCGGCCGCTGTCACCTGGCCGTCTTCAGTGAATTCCGCGAGAGCATCCACTGGCAGGCTTTTGCCGGCGGGAAGACGGACTCTGCCGTGTGCACCGACTGCCACGGCGAGCACACGATCCGGGCCCACGCGAGCCCGGAGTCTTCCACCTATATCAGTCGGGTGCCCGAGACCTGCTCTCGCTGCCACGCGTCGGTCGCCGTGGTCGGAAAGTACGGGATCAAGACGGAGCAGGTGGCCACCTACGGCCGGAGCTTCCACGGCATCGCCATCAAGTATGGCGGCAAGACCGTGGCCAACTGCGCCAGTTGCCATGGGGTGCATGACATCCGGCCCTCGAACGATCCCAAGTCGGCCGTCCACATGGACAACATCCCAAAGACCTGCGGGAAGTGCCACACGGGCGCCAATGTGAATTATGCCAAGGGAAAGATCCATGTGGATCCCACGAAGAAGGAGGCAGGGCTGGTCTACTGGGTGAGCCTCTTCTTCAAGTACCTGACCATCTCGGTGATGGTGGGTCTGGTCGCCCACATCAGTCTGGATCTCTTCCGTCGGTTCCGGCGCCGCGGCTCGGCAGACTAGCCATGGACGCAGAGCGAAACGAGGCGCAGGCCACGAGGGGAGTGGAGGCCGGGCTCCCGGATTCCCTGCGGCGGGAGCTGGAGGGCGAGATCCGGCGGGCCGTCGAGGCCGAGCTGACCGAGGAGCTGAGCCAGGAGCTGCGGGACCGCATCGTGGCCCGCCTGAAGGCCGAACTGGCCGAGGAGATCCAGGCCCGGATCGCCCGGGTCAAGGCCGAGCTAGAGGCCGAGATCCTGGCCCGGGCCGCGCCGGTACCGGCTCCGGTGCCGGCCGTCCGGGAGTTCGAGCGGTTCAGTTGGAACTTCCGCACCCAGCACATGATCCTGCTGGGAAGCTGCCTCATCCTCATCATCACCGGCCTCCCCCTGAAGTTCCACGAGGCGCGGATCTCCCAGCTCTTCTTCGACCTCGTGGGCGGCGTGCAGATGAGCACCCTCCTCCACCGGATCGGCGCCGTGGGACTGATCGCGGTGGGGGCCTACCACTTCTTCTACCTGCTGGCCTTTCGCCAGGGGCGCCGGGATTTCTGGGAACTGCTGCCGCGACCCAGGGATGCCACGGACCTTTTCCAGATGCTCCGGTACTTCCTGGGCAAGACAAACGACAAGCCCCGCTTCGGCCGCTTCAGTTATGTGGAGAAGTTCGACTACTGGGCGGTCTACTGGGGCATGGTGATCATGATCGGCTCGGGCCTGATCCTGTGGTTCCTGGAAACGTCCCTTCAATACCTGCCCAAGTTCGCCGCCGACATCGCCCGGGAGGCGCACAGCGACGAGGGGCTGCTGGCCACGCTGGCCATCATCATCTGGCACTTCTACAACGTCCACCTGAACCCCGAGAACTTCCCCATGAACTGGACGATGTTCACGGGGAAGATCAGCGAAGAGGAGATGCGCCGGCACCACCCACTGGAGTACGAGGAACTGATGGCGGCTCGGGCCGTCCATCCTGCGGTGCCTCGGGGCGTTCCGGCCCGTCGAGCTGAAGACTCATCGCCGATGGCTCAGAGCTGACGAGAGGGGAGCATGCGCGCATTCCTTCGCGATCTGTGGGAACTCCTGCGGAGGCACGTGCGGATCCTGGCCATCCTGGCGGGGGCATTGGTGGTCTTGGTCCTGGTCGCCAACTTCGCCGTCTCCCGCATCGCACAGCGCTCCAGCTTCTGCGCCAACTGCCACTACATGGCCCCGTACGTGGAGCAGTGGAAGACCTCGACCCACGCCGGCGTGGACTGCGTCCAGTGTCACCCGTACGGCTCCGCGGCGGTGGCCGCGTCCACCATCCGTTATCTGAGCGGCGCATACAATCCCCGCCCCCGCGCCGAAGTGGACGATAAGAGCTGCCTGGCCGGCGGCTGCCACGAGCAGCGCCTGCTGAAGGCCCAGGAGACCTTCCGGGGCGCGATCCGGTTCGATCACCAGGTTCACCTCCGGACGAGGCCCCGCGGGATCCAGCTTCGCTGCACGAGCTGCCACAACCAGATCGTGCAGAAGGGGCACGTGGCGGTGACGGAACAGGTCTGCTACACCTGCCACTTCAAGGGCGCCGGCGCCGGCCAGGCGGTGACCGGGTGCGAAACCTGTCACGGGAGGCCCAAGAAGCTGGTGGAGCATGCCGGCTTCTCCTTCAGCCACGAGTCGTACCTGAAGCTGGGCGTCGCCTGCAGCCAGTGCCACGTGCAGGTGGTCACCGGCGATGCGGCCGTGGCCAAGGAGCGCTGCGCCGCGTGCCACATCGGCCGCGAGGAGCGCCTCAAGGATTTCCAGTTCCTCCACGAGAATCACATCGGCCGGCACAAGGTGGATTGCCAGGAGTGCCACGCCCCCATGCAGCACGGCAAGGTTCGGCTGGTGGAGCCGCTGGAGGTCCAGTGCGAAAGCTGTCACATCCGGCAGCACAGCCTGCGCAAGCTGATGTACATCGGGACTGGAGGGAAACTCATCCCCGACCTCCCCAGCCGGATGTTCGCCGCCCAGGTGAGTTGCACCGGATGCCATATCCACGTGACCGAGAAGGGCGCGGTCCTGTCTCACGAGGGCCGGACCACGGCCCAGCGCGAGGCCTGCGTCACCTGCCACAGCCCCGGCTACGACAAGATGTACGACGACTGGAAGGCCAGCATGGGCACGCTGGTCCAGGCCTATGCCACCTTCCTGGGTGAGGCGGAGAAGCGGGCGGCTGGAAAGGTCCCCCCCACGAAGCACGCGACCGCCCTGAGGGACGCCCGGGAGGCCTACCTGTTCGTGAAGGACGGCCGGGGAGAGCACAACGTGGAATACGCCGTCAAGCTCGTCCAGGCGGGCGCCGCCCGGGTGGACGCTCTGCTGGCCGCCCTGGACCCCACGGCCAAGCCGATCCCCCGCGACGACCTGATCGGGCAGAAGGACGCCTACTGCTTTCCGCTGTGCCACCAGCGGTTGCCCTTCAAGGCCGACGTGAAGCTGGGTGTCAATACGCTCCCGCACCAGTTGCATGCGGATTCCGGCGTGGGGTGCGGCACCTGCCATTCGGTGAGCAAGCACAAGGCCCTGGCCGTGGATCGCGCCGCCTGCAAGGCCTGCCACCCGCCGGCCTCCTGAATCCTGAGCCAAAAGGTGCGGTTCTCCTGCCCTTCCCGGTCGGAGTGCGGGGAAGGCTTGCGGTTCGTCCTCCAGGGATGGTATGTGTTAACAGGGACAGGCAAGGCCCGGAGGGGGGAAAGGAATGCCCGAGACGCCTCAGTCGGGTGAGCCCGGACGGGCCCGAAGGTTCTGGCGGGGCCTCCTGGGCCAGGACCCGGACCTTCGCCTGGAGACCCGTTGGCAGAGGTTCATGGCATTCTGGGGGCTGCACGTGCCCCCTCCCGGCCGCCAGGACCGCCTGCACATCCGGCCCCGGTTCTTCAAGGTGCTCGGAACCTTCGCCGTCGTCATCCCCCTGCTCCTCCTGGGGACGGCCTACCACGTCAGCACCTCGCCGTTGCTCTGCAACCAGTGCCACATCATGAAGCCATATTACAAGGCATGGGCAACCTCCAAGCACAACTTCGTGCCCTGCGTGGACTGCCATTACCCGCCGGGCTTTCGCGACACACTGTGGGTGAAGTACCAGGCCATGGCGCAGGTGGCCAAGTGGGCGACGCAGACCTACAGCAGCAAGCCCTTCGCCGAGATCGAGGACGCCAGTTGCTTGCGATCCCAGTGTCATTCGACCCGCCTCCTACAGGGCAAGGTCACCTTCAAGCGCGGCATCATCTTCGATCACCGCCCCCACCTGGAGCAGCCGCGCCGCGGCCGGCAACTCCGCTGCACGAGTTGCCACTCACAGATCGTGGTCGGGACCCACATCGAGGTGACGGAGACCACGTGCTTCCTGTGTCACTTCAAGGGGCAGCGCAGCGCCCGGGAGCTGCACCCCATCGGGGGCTGCCCCCTGTGCCACCAGCCGCCCAAGGGGGATATCCAACTGGCGGGTGGGACCGTCTTCAACCACAAGGACTTCGTGGACGAGCGGGGCGCCCAGTGCCAGAAGTGCCATCTGGACGCCATCCAGGGTGATGGGGAGGCCCCCCGGGAGCGCTGTTTCACCTGCCACAACGAACCCCAGAAACTGGCAAAGTACGAGGACCACGAGTTCCTCCATCAGTTTCACGTGGCCCAGCACAATATCGAGTGCACCCGTTGTCACACCGAGATCAAGCACCAGATCCAGACGAAGAAGGAGCCGCTCGCCGTGGGCTGTCAGGCATGTCACGAGGCCAAGCACAGCGGCCAGCGGGCCATGTACCTGGGGGTGGGAGGAAAGGGGTCGCCCAACATTCCGAGCCACATGTACACGGCGCGGGTGGACTGCGTGGCCTGCCACATCGCCCCCAAGGCCGAGGACGCCCACCGCACCCAGTTTACCGGCCGAACCTTCGAGGCCTCCGAGGTCGCCTGCATCTCCTGCCACGGGAAACAGTACGCCGGCATGCTGGACACCTGGAAGCGGACGATGGACACGATGCTGGCCGACCTCAAGCCCAAGCTGGAGGCGGCACGCACGGCCGTGGCTGAGGCGGCCAAGGACGTCAGGGCCCTCACGGAGGCCAAGCGGCTAGTGGGCGAGGCGGAGTTCAACTACGAGTTCGTGGAGCACGGCAGGGGCGTCCACAACATCTTCTATGCGGCCGACCTGCTCCAGGGGGCGAATGCTTCCCTCAACCGGGTGTTGGGGCTGGTGGGGAAGCCCGCCATGACCCTCCCCAGGGAGAACCTGATCCGGGGCGGGTACTGCGCCACCCTGTGCCACGGCCAGGCGGGCGTGGTCTTCAAGCCTGAGGTCCGGTTCGAGAAGCGGACCATCGTGCCCCACCAGAAGCACTTCAACCAGTTCGGCGCGGTGTGCACCGATTGCCATTCCTCCGACAAGCACAAGGCGGTGACCATCACCCCGCAGGGGTGCCAGGCCTGTCACCACCGCGCGACCAATGACAAGTGCACCACCTGCCACGCCGCCCAGGCTGGGCTGTATGCCGCCACGCTGGAGACGGCCCTGCCGGTGAAGAAGGAGCCGAACGTCATGGCCGGGAAGGTGGACTGCGTCGGTTGCCACGACCTCACCAAGAAACATTCGGTCGCCAGGCAAGCGGAGAAGTGCACCGAGTGCCACGACAAGGGCTACAAGGACATGCTGGCTATGTGGCAGGGGCAGGTGGGCGACGCCGAGAATGCCGCGAAGGCGGCACTGGGGAAGGCCGCGGCGGGCGTGGCGGAGGCGAGGAAGGCCCGGCGCGAGGTGACCGCCGCCGCGGACCTCTTGGCCAAGGCCCGAAAGGACTTCGACGTCGTGGTGAAGGCCAAAGGCCTCCACAACCCGGACCTGGCCGAGGCGATCTTGACGGAGAGCAAGCAGGCGGCCGAGCGGGCTGCTGGGCTCCTGGGCCGGCCGGCCAGCAGGCAGTAGGCACTGGGCAGTAACCAGGAGGCAGGCGGCAGGGGGACGGGAGAGCGCATGAGTACCGGATACCGCATCGTCAAGAAGGAAGTGTATTCGCCCGTCACTTACCTGTGGGAGGTCGAGGCGCCCGACCTGGCACGGGCCGCCCAGCCCGGCCATTTTCTGATGGTCCGGACCGACGAGCACGGGGAACGCATCCCCCTCACGGTGGCCGATTTCGACCGCCAGCGCGGCACGGTCACCGTAGTGATCCAGGCGGTGGGCAAGTCCACGCGGGAGATGATGCAGCTCGAGGAAGGTGATTCGATCCTCGACTTCATCGGTCCCCTGGGCGAGGCCAGCCACATCCACAGGCGGTCCAAGGTCATCCTGGTCGGGGGCGGCCTGGGTGTGGCCCCGGTCTATCCCCAACTCCGTGCGTACAAGGAACTCGGCAGCACCACGATTTCTATCATCGGATTCCGCACCCAGAGTCTGGTCTTCTGGGAAGAGAAGTTCCGGGGCATGAGCGACGAATTGCACATCGCGACCGACGACGGGTCCTCTGGGCATAAGGGCTTCGTGAGCCAGGTGCTCCAGCTCCTCCTGGATGGGAAGCACCGCGACGCCGAGGAGGTCGTAGCCATCGGGCCCCTGCCCATGATGAAGGCGTGCTGCGATGTCAGCCGCCCCTTCGGGGTCCGCACCCTGGTCAGCCTGAACTCCATCATGGTGGACGGGACCGGGATGTGCGGAAGCTGCCGGGTCACCGTCGGCGGGAAACTGAAGTTCGCCTGCGTGGACGGGCCAGACTTCGACGGCCACCAGGTGGACTTCGAGGAGCTGATGCTCCGGCAGCGGCGGTTCCAGCGGGAGGAGCAGGCGTCGCTCACCCGATACGAGGAGGAATGCCGGCTGACGGGACGCAACGCATAAAACGTAACGCGTAAGACGTAAAACGTAATAAATCTGGAACCAGAGGTGTGAGGGGCAAAGAGGAGCCCAAGGGGTCGCTGTGAGGGATGAGGGACAGGTGGAATACGAGGAGTGGGAGCAGACGGTGCCGGTGGAGATCCGAGCCGATTCCCTTTGGCAGGTGAAGGCGTACCGGCTCGCCACGTTCCTGGCCGATCTAGGATGGCCAGACGTCACGAAGCTGATGTCCGACCGGCGGACGATTGGACTGGCAGATCAGTTGTACTGATCTGTGGGTTCCATCGGAGCCGACATTGCCGAGGGCTATTCACGAGGCACCGGGAGGGATCGGGCGCGCTTTTATGAGTATGCTCTGGGGTCAGCACGCGAAAGCCGGGACTGGTACTACAAGGGCCGCCATATTCTGGGTGAAACTATCATCCGGCATCGCCTGGGCCTCCTCGCCGAGGTTATCCGCCTACTGCTGACCATGGTCCCCCAGCAGAGAGGAAGCGGCTTGCGCGAGGAAGAGGTAGTGTATTACACCGACCCGGGAGCAGGCAGGCAGCCAGGGGAAGAGTAAGGCGGAACGAGGTATAGGGCTGGATTACGTTTTACGCCTTACGTTTTGCAGAAGGATGCGTGCATGTCCACCGTGAAGAACATCCATACCATCCCCAAGGGCCGGACGCCTATGGCCGAGCAGGAACCCCAGGTGCGGGCCGGAAACTTCGAAGAGGTGTCCCTGGGCTACACCCTGCCGGAGGCCCTGCGCGAGGCGGACCGGTGCCTCGAGTGCAAGAAGCCCCGCTGCATCGCCGGCTGTCCGGTAGGCATTGACATCCCGGGCTTCATCCGGGCCATCGCCCAGCAGGACATGCGGAAGGCCTACGAGATCCTGCGCCAGGACAACCCGTTGCCGGCAGTCTGCGGTCGGGTCTGCCCCCAGGAGAGCCAGTGCGAGGTCCGGTGCATCGTCGGGGTCAAGGCGGAGCCGGTGTGCATCGGCCGGCTGGAGCGGTTCGCAGCGGACTACGCCATGGCCCATTTCGAGCCCGAGGTGCTTCAGATCAGGCCGGCGCGCAAGAAGGCCGCCATCATCGGCTCCGGGCCGGCCGGGATCGCCTGCGCCGCCGACCTGGCCCGGGCCGGGGTGGACGTCACCATCTTCGAGGCCTTGCACATGGCCGGCGGGGTGCTGAAATACGGGATCCCGGAGTTCCGGCTGCCCAAGAGCATCGTGGACCGCGAGATCGATCTCCTGAAGCAGATGGGGGTGAAAATCGAGCTGAACACGGTCATCGGGAAGCTGTACACGATCCCCCAGCTCATGCAGGAAAAGGGATTCGACGCAGTCTTCATCGGCACCGGGGCCGGATTCCCCAAGTTCCAGGGCATTCCGGGCGAGAACCTGAACGGCGTTTTCTCGGCCAACGAGTTCCTGACGCGCGTGAATCTCATGCGGGGCTTCCGTCATCCCGAATACGACACTCCCGTGGGCATGGGGCGAAAGGTCGCGGTGATCGGCGCAGGGAACACCGCCATGGACTGTGCCCGCTGCGCCCTGCGCATGGGGGCGGACAAAGTGGCGGTGGTCTACCGCCGCACCCAGAAAGAATCGCCGGCACGGGCCGAGGAACTCCACCACGCCATGCAGGAGGGGATCGATTTCCAGTGGCTGACCAACCCGGTGAAGATCCTGGGGAACGGCCAGGGCTGGGTGGTGGGCATGGAGTGCATCCGGATGGCCCTGGGCGAGCCCGATGCCTCGGGCCGGCGCTCGCCGGTGGAGCAGCCCGGGACCAATTTTGAGATCCCGGTGGACACCGTCATCTACGCCCTGGGGACCCGGGCCAATCCCATCATTGCCAGGAGCACGCCCGGCCTCAAGACCAACCAGTGGGGGTACATCGAGATGGACGAGCAGACGGGGATGACGTCGTTCCCCGGGGTCTTTGCCGGGGGGGACATCGTCACCGGATCGGCCACCGTGATCCTGGCGCTGGGCGCAGGCCGGCGCGCGGCCAGGGGGATGCTCCAATTCCTCGGCCTCGTGTCTGCCGCCGCACCAGCGGGCGCGGCCGCCTCGGTGGACACCTGATCGAAAATGCGTTCGACGGTTCGGTCGTTCGGGTGTTCGGTTGTTCCGGTTCCCGGCGAACCACCGAACTACCGAACTGCCGAACCACCGAACGCTTTTGAGGAGATTGTGTCATGCCCAGCACCTGCCCCAAATGCCATCAGACCATTGACGAGGATTACGTCTGCTGCGCCGACGTGACCTATACCTGGAAATGCACCCAGTGCCGGAAGCTGTCCAAGGGCTTCGTGGTCCCCTTCGGCCGCTGCGAGATGTGCGGGGGGACCCTGGAGATCGTGGAGGAGTATGCCTTCGAGGACCCTGCCCGCCTAAAGCCGATCCGGCAGGCGCTGCAGGCGGAAATGAACGCCTACACCTTCTATGCCATGGCGGCGACCGAGGCCACCGACCCAGATGTCCGGACCCTGTTCGCCAGCCTGAGCGAGATGGAGCGCGAGCACCTCGAACACCTGGCGCAGAAGTACCACGCCCACATCGAGGTGGACCCCAACCTCAAGCCCCATCCCAAGATCCGACAGATCCTGTTGGAGGGCATCGAAGCCGTCCCGGCTCAGGACCGCCTGGTGACGCTGTACGAGCGGTCCATCGAGATGGAGCGGCGGGCCCGCGCCTTCTTCCTGCAGCAAGTCGAGGCATTGCAAGAGGGGGTGGAGCGGGAGATCTACCGCGAGCTGGCCGCCGAGGAAGACGAGCACATCGCCCTCCTGGAATCGGGGCTGGCCAAGACGAAGGCGGCGCTGGGCCGCCGGTAAGTATTCCGCGAGGGGTGCGCCGGAGGATCTTGCGGCCTCCCGGTGGGGGTGCCCACCGGGAGGCCCATCAATTCGGGAGCGGCGGCCAGTCCGCGAGCTGCGAAAATCGCCTGCCGATGTTCCAGAGCCTGAAGGTCAAATTCGTTACCGCACTGGTCCTCTTGGTCAGCGTGGTGATCGCGCTGTCCACCTGGTGGACCCTGGACGTCCACCGGCGGCACATGCTGCAAGCCACGGAGGACAAGGTCCGGGCCATGACCGATGCCATTGAGCGAGGGATCCACGTGGCCATGCGGGAGGGGCGGAGCCAGGAGGTGCAGCGCATTCTGGAGGAGATGGGTCGGGACCCGGACATCGAAAGGATCATCATCTTTGATACCCGGGGAAAGATCCTGCGTGCCTCCAAGCCGGTTCTGGTCGGGCGGATCCTGGATCGAGACCGCCTGTCCCGCTATTTGGATCAGCCGGACTTCATGGTCACGGGGCTCCAGGAAAACGGGCAGTTGGTCCAGTCGGTGGTGAAGAAGATCCGCAACCGACAGGAGTGCTTCGCCTGTCACGGCAAACAGGAGGTAGTCAACGGCGTCCTCCACGTGGACATGTCCTTCCGCCAGACCCAGGAGCAGATTGCTGAGATGGAGCGTTCGGCGCTTTTTATGATGCTCCTCACCGCGGGCGTCCTGGCAGCGGGCGGAACCGTCCTGATGGTGCGGCTGGTCGAGCGGCCCGTCGCCCGCCTCATCGGGACGATGGCGAAGGTGGAAGCGGGCGAGCTGGAGGCGCGGGCCGAGTTGAGGACCCGCGACGAGCTGGGGCGCCTGGCCGAGAGTTTCAACACCATGGTGGAAAAGCTGCGGGCGGCCCGGGCGGAGATCGAGGGGTACCACCAGGAGCGCCTGGCGCGGGCGGAGCGCCTGGCCACCCTGGGCGAGCTGGCCGCCGCCCTGGCCCACGAGATCAAGAACCCTCTGGCGGGCATCGCCGGCGCGGTACAGGTGATCGCCGACGAGTTACCGAAGGCCGACTCGCGCAAGGAGATCATGCGCGAGATCCTCAGCCAGGTGCACCGGCTGGACCGGACCGTCCGGGACCTGCTGGCCTTCGCCCGCCCGGGCAAGCCCGAGATCAGCCCCTGTGACATCCATCAGGTGCTGGACCGAGTGCTCCTCCTGCTGGCGGAGAGTCCCGAGGCCAAGGACGTGGGCGTGGTTCGGGCGTACCAGGCGGGCATTCCCCGCCTGGATGCCGACGACAAGCAGATGGGGCAGGTGTTTCTCAACCTCATCCTGAACGCGGTGCAGGCGATGCCCGGCGGCGGCTCCGTCACCATCGCCACCCGCCTGGTACGCAATGGTGACCGTCGATCAGTCGATTCGTCAATTGGTCAATTCGGGGGAACAGAGCGTTCGGGTCAGAGGGACCAATTGACTAATCGACCAATGCACCAATTGACGAGCCCGTCAGACGGGCAATGGCTGGAAGTGGCGGTGAGTGACACCGGACCGGGCATCCCGCCTCACATCCTCAAGGACATCTTCACGCCCTTCGTCAGCACGAAGCGCCGTGGGACCGGTCTGGGCCTCTCGGTGAGCCGCCGGATCGTGGAGGACCATGGCGGATGGATCGAGGCGGAGAGCCCCGCCGGCAGCGGGGCGACCTTCCGGGTCTGCCTGCCGCTCGACGCGGCGAGCCGGCAGACCGGGGAGCGGCTGCCATGACGCCGGCGCCTGCGACCGTCCTGGTGGTGGACGACGAGCACCTGATCCGCTGGTCCCTGGAGCAGCAGCTCCGGCGAGAGGGCTACGGCGTCCTCCTGGCGGAGACCGGGGCCGAGGCCCTGCAGAAGGCCCAAGCGGAGGGGCCCGATCTGGTCCTCCTGGACGTGCGGCTCCCCGACGCCGACGGCCTGGAGATCCTGGAGCGCCTCCGGATGGCAAATCCCGAGGCGCCGGTGATCATGATCACGGCGCACGGCGGGGTGGAATCGGCCGTGCGGGCCATGAAGCTCGGTGCTCACGACTACGTCATCAAGCCCTTTGACGTGGAGGAGTTGAAGCTCACGGTCAAGAAGGCGCTGGAGACGAAGACCCTGCGGCGCGACCTCGCCCGCTTCCAGGCAGAAGCCTCCCACGGGGCCAGGCGGGATGACCTCGTGGGGGTGAGCGGGGTCATCCGGGAGCTCAAGACGCTGATCCAGCGGATCGCCGAGAGCGACGCCACCACCGTCCTGCTGGAGGGCGAGAGCGGGACGGGCAAGGACCTGGTGGCGCGGGTCATCCACTTCGAGAGCGCCCGGGCGCGTGCCCCCTTTCTCGCGGTCAACTGCGTGGCGCTACCCGAGCACCTGCTGGAAAGCGAGCTCTTCGGCCACGAGAAAGGTGCCTTCACCGACGCCAAGATCCTGAAGAAGGGGTTGTTCGAGCAGGCGGACAGCGGCACCGTGTACCTGGACGAGATCGGGGACATGAAGCCGGGCCTCCAGGCGAAGCTCCTGCGGCTCATCGAGGAGAAGACCTTCCGCCGGGTCGGCGGGGTGCGGGACCTCCACGTGGACGTCCGCATCATCGCCGCGACGAATCGAAACCTCGCCGAAGCCATCGGGGCGGGGGACTTCCGGAAGGACCTCTACTACCGGCTGAAGGTGTTCCCCATCCACCTGCCACCGTTGCGGGAGCATCCTGAGGACATCCTGCCCCTGGCCATGCATTTCATCGCTCGTTTCAACCGGGAGATGCGGCGGGAAGTCACCGGCATCCATCCGGAGGCCCAGGCGTGCCTCAAGGGCTATCCCTGGCCCGGCAACACCCGCGAGTTGCGAAATGTCCTTGAGCGGGGAATGATCCTCGCCAACGGGGACGTGCTGCACGTCGAGCATCTCTTGCCAGAAATCAGCCCCCTGCCGTTGGAGGCTCAGCCGACCCCCCCCAAGGCCGGCCCAGTGGCCCTGCCCATGGAGGGCCTGCGCCTGGAAGAGGTGGAACGGGACCTCGTGCGCCAGGCCCTAGAGGCCACGGAGGGCAACCAGGTCCGGGCGGCGCGCCTCCTGGGAATCAGCCGGGATGCCCTGCGCACCCGCATGAAGAGATTCGGCTTCCTGCCATCCGTATGACCCTGCTGCCCTCTCACCCATTCTTCGCCCTCCACTGCGCAATTCCTCGCATGCCCTGGGGACTTTCACGCACGTAGCCTGAGGATCGTGCGTGCCGGCACACTGCTTCGGTTCGCCGAAAACGGCGTCTCAGTCCATGCCTTCCGTTGCATTGCCGAATTGTTCGCTTCATGTGGCATCTCGATTGCTCTACGGAACGATTTTCATTGGAGCCCACGCTATGCCTGCCGCCAGTATCCTGGTTATTGACGACGACAGGCTGACCCGCTGGTCCGTGGCCACCTTGCTCGGGCGCGCCGGCTACCACGTTCACGAGGCAGCCACAGGCAAGGAAGGGTTTGCCGCAATCGATGAGGTCGCGCCGAACCTGGTGCTCCTGGACATTGAGCTTCCGGATATGGACGGCTTTGCGGTCCTCGGGATGATCCGGGAGAGGCACCCGGACCTCCCCGTATTGATGATGACTGCGGATGCAACGGCCGAAACGGCGCGAACGGCTCTTCGCCTCGGGGCGCGGGGGCACCTGGACAAGCCCATCGATTCCGCCACGCTGGATACCGCGGTGTCACGGGCGTTGCAATCCAGCGCGCCACCTGGCCAGGCCAGCAGGTGATTTCCCCGCGTCTCCCCTGCAGGACTAATTCCGACCCGGGAGTGCAAAAGACCGGGAGGAGGTCTCCCACCCCCTGCGAGAAAACGCGCAGACTCCCTTGAGTCGCCGCTGCGTGAATTCTCGCACAAGCTCTTGAATCTTGTCGTCGCGCAATCAACCGCATCCGAGGATTGTTTCGCCAACTACTGGAAAAATTTGCAACTGCCGGCCGAGGCGTTTGCGTGGCCAGTCCTTTGTCGGACTGGCACCTGGGTTGCTTTTGGCGGATCAACATCGGGGTCCTTTTCCGCCGTCTTGAAGATTGCGCCTGGCGTCGCATCGGATATTCATACCGGAGGGAGATCACATGGGACCACAAGCCAATCGGCCCTCGGCAGGTTTCCTGTGGAAGGGGTCAGGGAAGCCCTGGGCCCTGGTCGCAGCGGTCGGCATCTTGGCCGTCGCGGCCCTGCTTCTGGGGGCCCGGGCTGAGGCCGCTGCGCCCACTGTCCCAGGGGCGACCTACATCGGGAGCGAGCAGTGCAAGGGCTGCCACGAGGACCAGTTCCAGAAGATGGACGCGACGCTGCATGGGCGGGTCTTGGGTGACAGGGGTCGGACCGCTCTCCAGAAGCAGGGCTGTGAGTCCTGCCATGGTCCGGGCAGCAAGCACATGGAGGACCAGGCGAACCCGGCTTTCAACATCCGGTTCGGGCCGAAGTCCCAGCAATCCGCGGCGGACCAGAATGCGGTCTGCCTGCAGTGCCACCAGAAGGGCAAGCGCATGTTCTGGCAGGGGAGCCAGCACGAGGGCCGTGACGTCTCCTGCACTTCCTGTCACTCGACCAAGTCACCGCAGTCCCAGCGGGCCCAGCTCAAGGCGCCGGACCAGCTCAGCCTGTGCAAGCAGTGCCACCCGGTGTTCGTGGCCCAGCAGATGAACTGGTCCCACATGCCCGTGCGCGAGAACTACTGGCCCTCCACGCCTGTCACCCGGTCCGTCGCCCGCCAGGGCAAGGTAGAGTGTTCGAGCTGCCATAACGTGCACGGGACGATCGTCGAGAAGCTGATTCCCGACAACAGCGTCAACGAACTCTGTTACCGCTGTCATCTGGACAAGCGGGGGCCGTTCCTGTGGGAGCACGCCCCCGTCCGCGAAAACTGCCTGAACTGCCACAAGCCGCACGGCAGCAACAACATCCGACTCCTCCGGATCCGGGAGCCGCGCCTCTGCCAGCAATGCCACAACGAGAACCGTCATCCGTCCACGGCCTTTCCCGGGGGCTCCGGCGATCCGGTCGCGGACCGGCGGTTCCTGGGACGAAGCTGTGCCTTGTGTCACAACAATATCCACGGGTCGAACCATCCGCAAGGGTTCGCCTTTACACGGTGAGGGAGGTGGTTCGATGAGAAGCACAGGCCCGCGGACACCGGAGGCGACGATGAAAAGGCATGGAATCTTGGTAATCGGGGCGACGCTCATTCTTGGGCTCCTGCCGCTTGTGGGGTCCGGTGTGGCATCGGCGGGGGAGCCCACCTCACCCGAGTGGAAGAAAAACCTGCCCTTCGAACTCACCGGCGAGGTCGAGGCCGGGATTCAGGTCGTTCAGCCCCGGGGGAGTGGAATCTCCTCGACATTCGATGAATACCGGGACCTCGACAGGACGGATAAAGGCGGGGCCTGGCATCTTCCGGTGGTTCCATCTTTCCGGCTGCTGGGGGAGAACCGAGGCCGCACCCAGTATCTGGAAATGGGAGGGACCGACCTGACCCGGATGGATGCCAACTATTACCTGAATGCCGGGCGCTACAATTACCTCCGATTCAACTTCGAGTTCGACCGGCTCCCGCACAATATCTCCCACACCGCCCAGACGATCTTCAACGAGGTCTCCCCGGGCATCTTCCAGATCCCCGGAGGGACCGCGGCGGGTGCCGGGCTTGCCCTGGCGACTGCCCTAAACGCTGCGGCTCCGGTGAGGGCCACCGTGGTGGGTGCTGTGAACGCCCTCGCGCAGCCGACTGCATTGGGGTTCCAGACCGATAATGCCAGGATTGGCTTGAGCTGGCTGCCCATGCCCGAATTGGAACTCAACGTGGGATATTCCCACACGATACGAGATGGGTATGTCCCCTGGGGTGCCCTTATCGGGAGCCCCGGGAGCAACGTGCTCGAGCTGGCTGGCACGCGGGATGAAACGTTTCACGAGGTGAAAGCCGGGGCGGAATACGTCCGGGACTGGTACCAGCTCCGGTTCAACTACACCTACTCCATGTTCGAGGAAAACGTGGACAAGATTGAGTGGGATGGCCCCTGCGGCGCCGGGGCCGGTGGCTGCCGCAACACATCGGGCTTAGGACGGTACTCGACCATGCCGGATAACTCCGCCCACACGTTCGCCGGCGCGGCGGGGGTCAACCTCCCGTGGTGGAGTAGTCGGGTGACCGGGGGGCTCTCTTACGCCATGTGGCGGCAGGACGAAACCTTCCTGCCCTGGGGAACGGTCGCGAACCCGGCACTCGGGTTCATCAGCAACACCACTGACGAAGGGGCCAGCAGTCCCGACGCGAAAATGAACGTCGTTCTGGGCAACGTGGGCCTCACCATGCGACCACTTCGCAACGTGACCACCACGACGAAATATCGGTACTACGAGCTGGACAACGAGACACCGGTACATAGCTTCAACACAGTTCTTACCGGCGGCGCCGGTGTCCTCAGCGGTGGCGGGGATACGGCACCCAATGCCACAGCGCACCACAGCGAACCCTTGGCTTTTCGGAAGCAGAACGCCAGCCAGGAGGTCGCCTGGCGGATCATCCCCCAGGTCACCGTCAAGGGAGCGTATGAGTGGGAGCACTGGAACCGGCACGACCGGGAGGTGGAGAGCACAAACGAGCATGCGCTCCGGGGGATCGTGGACGTCCGACCGTTGAGTTGGATCCTGAGTCGCTTCAGCTACACGCACAGTGTCAAGACGATTCATGCCGGTGGGTATGTGCCCCTGGGCGGGAATGCATCGGCCCTGCCCCAGTTCCGCAAGTTCGACGAAGCGGACCGCACCCGGGACAAGGGGGATGTGCTTATCCAGATTACCCCGATCGACACCCTGACGGTTAGCGGGTCGTTCTACGGCCAGGACGACGATTACTTCAACTCCCCCTATGGGCTGCAAAAGGCAGAGTCGTACGGCTGGTCGGCGGATGTGCAGTGGGCGCCCATCGAGCGGCTGAACCTCTTCGCCGGGTATGCCTACGACCAGTACAATTCGAAGGAGAAGAGCTGTAACGTCCCCGGCGCTCCTCCGACCGTGTGCGACCCAACGGGAGTGAATGACTTTTTCGTGCGCCCCCGGGACACACTGGACACCGTGCGTGTCGGGGCGAATGTCCTGGTCGTTCCCAAGCGCTTTGACGTGAGTTTCGGCTATACCTACACCTTCGGAAAGAGCGTCCAGAGGACAGCGGGGACCCCCGGTGGGGTAGCCAGTGGCGATCCAAGCGGCGTGCCCGACACGGAAAACACCTTCCACATCTTCAATGTCGTGGGCCGCTACTTCCTGACGCCGCAGTGGATCCTGAAGCTGGGATACCAGTACGAGCGGTACGCGGAGAAAGACTTCACCAGCGATGGCATAGGGCCAGCCCTGGCGAGTAACGCCGAGTCGACTGCGACCGCGGATCTCCGGTCGATCATTCTGGGTGCCCAACACCCGCCCTACGAGGTGCATATCGTCGCCTTCTCGCTGGGATATCAGTTCTGACCGCGTGCCGGTCCGCCTGGACCCTCCGGGGCGGACCGGTCCCTAACCCGCCGCCCTGGTCCGGCTGGCCGGACCGGCCGACGGGCGCAGCCAAACGGCCCGGGGAGGTTCCTCCCCGGGCCGTGGTCTTTGACTGCATTCCCCCTCCACGCAATGGTACCCTCAGAGTAGGTCTCGGCTCGCGGCTCTCAGCTCTCCGGACTTGATTGCTGGATCTTTCCGTAGAATCACCTCCTCACTCGTGCTATAGTCCGACGCTGCGGAGGGTTGCTGCCATGATCACGATCAGCCCGACGGCCCGGGTCATGTTCGAGGAAGAGCGGCGCAGGCAGGGGAAGCCGGCGCTGGGAATGCAGGTCAGCTTCCTGTATGGCTGCGGCGGGGCCGGATTCCGCGTCACCTTCACGGATGCCCCGCATGACTTCCAGGCCCTGGAGGAAGTGGACGGCGTGCGGATCTACCTGGATGCCCAGAGCCGGGACACCTTGCAGGGGGCGGTGCTCGACTGGGACGAAGGGCCGCGGGGCGGTTTCCTCCTGCGGCACCCCGAGGCCGCCCTGGTGGATTTCTGCTAGCCGGAATCCGAGATTTCCAACCGCCAAGGCGCCAAGAACGCCCAGATCAAGAACATCTCTTGGTGGGAATCGAACGAGACTCCTGAACGCGCCATGAGAATGAAGAGTCCGGGTGGATGACGGGATGGAGCCGCTGCCGAGTCAGGCGGGTGAAATCCACCTCGGAATGGCGCTGGAGCGGGTCCTCTCCTGCCTAGGCGATGTCCTGTTCGACGAGTTTCCCTTCCCCGGCGGGGTGACCTGCATCCGCCATCGGATGGACCGGACCACATCCCCCTTTGAGACGGTCACGTACTGTTTTGCCGAGGAGTCCCTGTTCTCCGTGATCTGGGAGAATGCCACCACCGATCCGCTGGCCTCATCCATCGCGCGCTACGGCCCGCCGACGCTCCGGCGAGAGCATCGGGGAGAAACTGAGGTTGCCTTTGTCGAGCACCGCTGGCAGCAGGAGAACCTGGAGTTCATCGTGACGGATTTTCCCGGCCGGGACGGCAAGCGCTCCTTTGCGGTGGAGATGTGTGACGCCCGGGTGAAACGGGGCCTGGCCCTTCCGGGCCGGGGAGGTGAGGATTACAGGAGCCGGACATGAAGCTGAAAGGGAAGGTTGCGCTGGTGACTGGCGGCGGGACCGGGATGGGTCGGGCGATGTGCCTGAAGTTCGCCTCGGAAGGCGCCGGTGTCGCCGTCAACTACTCCAAGTCTCACAAACAGGCGGAAGAGGTCGCGGAGGCCGCCAGGCAACTGGGCGCCGCCGCCATCGCCATCCAGGCGGATGTCTCCCAGGATCGGGAGGCGCGCCGGCTGATCGAGCAGACCGTGGCGAAGCTCGGGCGCTTGGACATTCTCGTGAACAGCGCGGGCTGGACCCGCCGGGTCAACCACCGCGAACCCGAGGGGCTGACGGAGGAGATTCTGGAACGGACCTGGGCGGTGAACGTGAAGGGACCGCTGTATTGCATCCGGGCCGCCATTCCCCACATGCTGAAGGCGGGCGGGGGCGCCATCGTCAACATCACGTCCATTGCGGCCTTCCAGGGCGCGGGAAGTTCGATCATCTACTGCGCGTCCAAGGCGGCCCTGGGGGCCATCACAAAGTCAGTTGCGCGCGCCTATGCCAAGGACAATATCCGCGTGAATTCCATCGCGCCCGGCTTTGTGGACACCGGCTTCGTGGACTGGCCCCCCGAGGTCCTGGAGAAAAACATCAAGGGGAGCCCCATGGGCCGCATCCCCACCGTGGACGATATCGCCAACGCCGCCCTGTTCCTGGCCTGCGATGCGACGGGGATCACGGCGCAGACGATCCTCGTGGACTGTGGGGTGACGGTGCTGCAGCCGGTGGTCTAATCTTCCTCCGGCTCCAGTTCGAAGCCTCGTTGCTCGAGTTCCAGGGCCAAGAGGGCGAGATACTTGATCCTGGCGGGAGGCTCGACCACCGGCTCGGCCAGGCTCAGACCGGGAAGCCGCTCCGGCGCGTGGACGGGGATGCTCTGCGGCGTCCCCAGGACCTCGTCGCCCACTCGTCTCAGTTCTGGATCGTCGGTCTCGATCGTGATGGAGTGGAGATCGGCCTGCCAGCGCCCGATGACCTGGGTGGTGCCGCGCCTCCGGATGAAACCCTTCTGCACTGCGCAACCCCCCACCCGTTGAACCCAAACATTGCACCGCAAAGTTCGCAAAGATCGCAAAGGTCCATCGGGTTTCAACTTCCTGGGCCGAGCCTCTGGGCCAAAATGTTCCGGTATCTCCTGCGTGTCTTTCCCCGCTGTTACTTTGGATATGAGGGATTTCTTTGCGGGCTTGGCGACCTTGGCGGTTCAAAGGCACTGTCTGGGGTGAATTCTTCCTTTGAAAATTGTGCACTTGCCCCGGTCCAGAAGGGATACGGAACTTTTTCTCCGTGATTTCTCTTGACAACGAGGGGGGCCTTGGTGAAAATCCGGTCTGACCACCAGACCAATACCCCGAGGCATCCTACGCTTCCATGCTGAGAGCCGTCAAGCAGAAGAGACTCTACCAGGACATCGTCGGGCAGATCCAGGGATTGCTCGCCGACGGCCGGCTGAAGCCCGGCCATCACCTCCCCTCGGAGCGGGAGCTTTCCGAGCTGTTCCAGGTCAGCCGGGCCTCGGTCCGGGAGGCCCTCCGGGCCCTGGAGTCCATGGGCTTTGTTGAGATCAGGTCCGGGGAAGGAACCTATGTCGCCTCGACGGTCGAATCCTTCCTCTCCCCGCTGGCCTTTGCCATCCAAGAGCAGCGGGATACCCTCCGGGAGATCTTCGAGGCCCGGAGGATCCTGGAGCCCGAGATCGCCTCCCTGGCGGCTGAACGGGCCAGTCCGCCAGAGGTCCGACGACTCGAGGTGGTCCTGGAAGAACAGGCCCGGCAGATTGCCAGGGGAGAGTCCGGGGTGGAGGCGGACTCTGCCTTCCACTCCGCCCTGGCCCGGGCGGCAAAGAACACGGTCTTTCTCCGACTCGACGACGCCATGGTCCAGAGCCTTCGCGAGACGCGGGAGCGGTCCCTGCAGACCGATGGCCGGCCGGCCCGTTCGCTGGCGGGGCACCGGAAGATCCTGAAGGCGATCCGGGCGGGGGACCCTGGCAAGGCCCGGAAGGCCATGCTGGAGCACCTTGAGGCCATCGAGCGCAACATCCTGCGGTTGCGGGCCAAGGAACGGAAAGGGAAGGGCCGACAGAGCCCGGGGCGGTTGTCGCGGGCGGGATGAACCGGGCGAATAAGCAAGAGGGAGGTTAGGGCATGACCGGCTCGGTCGAAGTGGTGTATCGGGGAATTTTTCAGAAGCACCTCGGACAGCGGATCACCCGGGGAATCGTGCTGGCGGCCTGGAAGGAGGGGAAGGTGGGGATCTCCTTCGGCCGGTACGGCGATTCGCCGGAGCGGAACGGCATTCCGGCCAAGAGCTTTGCCGTGGTGGCGGACAGCGAGGAGGAACTGCAGGCCTACCTGTCCCGGTACGAGCCCAGTAATAATGACGTGACGGTGGCCGTGGACGACACGCTGTGCAAGGGGGTGGAGTCCTGGGCCTGGTACGGGCTCCAGCCCATCAACAAGCTGACGCGGGCGGGGGGGACGGTTCTGGTGACGTCCATGCAAAGCCCTGAGGAGCTGTTGAAGGATTGCCACCGGAAGGATGCGGAATGGAACCTGGCCATCGTCAAGGGCATCTCCAGCTTCTCGGGGCTGTGGGTGTACAAGGATGACCACACCGACGTCCGGGTCCTGGGGGCGATCGCCAAGGTCGCGCCCCACGTGGTCAAGATCGAATCGGTGGAGGCGGTCGTCCGGGCGGAGTACGGGGACGAGTTGAAGGTCGCCTCGGCCCGAAAGGCGTACGAACGGGTGGCCCTCCGGGCGGTGGGATCGGGTGAGGGGAATTCGGAGAAGCCCTTCGAATTTCAGCTTCCCAAATGGTGGGAGATGAAGGAAGGCCTGGTGATCCCCGCCATCCCCGTGCGGCAGGAAGTGGAGGGGTGGGACGGCGGGTACCGCCCGGGCCGGAATCCGACCTTCAAGAAATTCACCACCCGCACCATGCGGCCGGTGGTGGACTTCGAGACCTGCACCAAGTGCACCATCTGCTGGATGCAGTGCCCCGATTCCTGCTTCGACGTCACCCCGACGGGGCACTACGACGCCAACATGGATGCCTGCTGCGGCTGCGGCGTGTGCGAGGCGGTTTGCCCGGTGACGGACTGCATCACCATGGTCAACGAGCAGGCCTTCGAGGACAACGCCAGCCAGTTCGAGATGCATCAAAAGGACCCGGCGACATACAAGACCTGGCTCACGGAGAAGATCCAGGACAAGGTGACGACCTATCGGGCCCACGGGTTCCGGTACCGCGGGCAGTACGCGGAGGAGATCGCCGACCTGGCGGCCGCCGGTGTCGTCGAGGGCACGGCCGGCGAGGAGGGTCCCGTGGCAGCATCGGCCGAGGCGGCCCCGGCGCTGCGGAAGGCCAAGGTTGCCCAGTGACCCCGACGGAGTGACGGAGGGATTGCCATGAGTGTCGCGACACAACCTGTCTCTACGGCCGACAAGGAGATGCTGATCAGCGGGTGCGCGGCCATCGCCCAGGCCCTGCGCCTGGCCAGCATCGACGTGGTCACCGCCTATCCTATTCGCCCCTATGACACCGTGATGCAGGCGGTAGCCAAGCTCATCGCCAACGGGGAGCTGGACGCGGAATACATCGTGGCCTGCAGCGAGCACGACCAGTTTGAGATTGTGAAGCACGCCTCGGCGGTGGGGGCCCGGGTCTTCTGCGGATCCAGCGGCGTGGGCTGGATGTATGCCATGGAGGCGATCGCCGTGACCCCCGCACTGCGGCTGCCCATGCTGGCGCTGGTGGGGAACCGGGCCCTGGACGACCCCGGCGCCTTCGGGTGCGAGCACAACGACGCCCTCTCCGTCCGGGACCTGGGCTGGATGCTCACGTGGGTGGACACGGCCCAGGAGGCCCTGGACACCGCCCTGATCGCCTACCGCGTGGCGGAGGACCCGCGGATCTTCTTACCCTGCGCCATCGCCGCGGACGGGGCGTTCCTGACCCACTCCGAGACCCTGGTGAAGGTCCCCAGCCAGGAGAAGGTGGACCAGTTCCTGCCCAAGTACGATCGCGGGGACAAGCTCCTCCACCCGGACAATCCGATCACCGTGGCGCCCCAGGTCAACGAAGACTGGGTGATGGAGATCCGGAAGCAGAACGATGAGGCCATGCGGCGGGCGAGAGGGGTGATCCAGCAGGCCTACGCGGATTACCACCGGATTTTCGGCCGGCAGGGGGGCAGCCCCTTCGTCGAGGAGTACATGACCGAGGACGCCGAGGTGATCCTGCTCGGGCAGGGGACGCTGTCCATGCCGGTGAAGGTGGGGGTCCGGAAGCTCCGGGAGCGGGGGCACAAGGTCGGCTTCGTCCGGGTGAAGTGGTTCCGGCCCTTCCCGACCCCGGAGGTTCAGGATGCCCTGCGACGCGCCAAGGCGGTGGGGGTCATCGACCGGGACTACTCCTTTGGCTCGCCCAACTATGGCGGCGTGCTGTACAACGAGGTTCGCTCCACCCTGTATGACCTGGAGCGGCGGCCGCACGTGGTCAGCTTCATCTGCGGCCTGGGCGGCCGCGAGGTCACCCTGGACAGCGTGACCGAGATGAGCGAGATCCTGCTCAAGGCGGCGCAGACCGGCAAGGTCGAGCAGCCCAATTACTGGATTGGGGTGAGGGGGTAACGAATCATGGCGACTGAGTTGACCGTGCTACCGACCCAGGCCCTGGACCCCTTCAAGGGGGTCAAGAAGGTCACGATCGAGGAGTACTTCACCTCGGGGCATCGGACCTGTCAGGGCTGCGAGTCGGCCCTGGTGATGAAGCTGATGGCCAAGGCCGCCGGCCCCCGGACCGTCATCCTGGGGTCCACCGGCTGCATGTACGTGGCAAACACCACCTACTATTCCACCTCCTGGGTGGTGCCCTGGATGCATACGCAGCTCGGCGCCTCGGGCTCGGCCGCGGTGGGGACCGCGGCCGGTCTGAAGGCCCTCATGCGCAAGGGACGGATCAAGCAGGAGCCGATCAACGTCATCGCCTTCTGCGGTGACGGGGGCGGGGCGGACATGGGTCTCAGCTCCATCTCCGCGGCCCTGACGTACCCTGAGTACAACTTCCTGATCCTGATGTACGACAACGAATCCTACGCCAACACGGATATCCAGCTCTCCGGCATGACCCCCTACGGCGCCAACACCACCTTCTCTCCCCCGGGCAAGGCCCGGCGGATCCTGCACAAACGGTGGAAGAAAAACGTTGCCGGAATGCTGGCGGCGGGACACCCGGAGTGCCGGTTCGTGGCCACGGTGGATGCGTCCTACCCGCTGGAAATGATGAACCGGGTGCGGAAGGCCCTGTCCATCGGCGGGCCCACCTTCATCCACTCGCTGGATCCGTGCCCCAAGGGGTGGGATTACGACCCGATGCAATCCCACGAGCTGGGCGAGCTGGCGGTGGAGACCGGGGTCTGGCCCCTCTTCGAGGTGGAGGACGGGGTCCTCAGGTTCTACGGGAAATCCAAGGCCATCGCCCAGGGCCGCAAGCGGAAGCCGGTCCGGGACTACCTGTTGCGGCAGGGCCGGTTCGCCCACTTCATCGAGGAGGACATCGCCTACTTCCAGACGAAGATCGACCAGATGTGGGAGCGATGGCTCATCCCCGGCATCGCCCCATTCCGCCTGGCGGACGACCTAAAGAAGGCGTTGGCTAGGTCTGAGGCCGAAATCGCGTCCATCAGTTAGGTAGGGTGGGGGCGGAACGCCGTTCGACTTGAAGGTCGAGCGGCGTTTTTTTTCACCCGCTCCAGCAGCGATTGCGCCCTGTGCTCGCCTCCCTGCCTTGTGAGTGACCCTTCGGCGGAAGAACCATCCTGCGACTCACTTCCCACCGCTCTCACGGGTCCGTCGCCAGTACCCGACCCCCCGGACACATCGCCTCTCCGGAAGGCTCTCACGGCACTCCGCGGTAGACGGTATCTGGCTGCACAAGCCCTCACCTTGACCCGCAAATTTTGCCCCTTCCTGAGCCTGACCGAGGAGGATGAACAAGACTGTCTCGATCTGGTTAGGTTTGTAACCTATTGAGAATAAAGGGTTGACCGCCACGGTGATGTGTAGCAAATTATAATGTGGTCGGACCACCGGGCCACCGACCCATCGGGGCAGCTCTGGCGATTTCGCTTTCGCCCATTGACCACCCGTGGGACGAGCAGGAGACCCCGCCAATGGCCGTCGCACCAAAGACTTCACAGTCCGGCACCAGAACACCCCAGCGGGATCGCTCGACGCAAGCGGTGAGCCGCAAGGCATTCCGAACCGTGCGGAAGACTCGGGTCTCCCAGGACATCATCGAGCAGGTCCGGGACCTCGTCACCTCTGGCCGTCTCAAGCCGGGAGACCGTCTCCCTTCCGAACGAGAGCTTTCCCAGGCATTGTCTGTGAGCCGCTCGTCAGTGCGGGAGGCCGTCCGGGCCATGGAATCGCTGGGGCTCATCGACGCGCGCGCCGGGGAAGGCACGTTCGTGGCTTCCCCATCAGGGAGCCGTGGAAGCGACCCACTCATTGCCAGCTTGCATCAGGATTGGAGCACACAGCACAAGCTCTTCGAAGTCCGCCGTGTCATCGAGCCGGATCTCGCGGCCTTGGCAGCCCGCCGGGCCACCGCCGACCAAATCGAGCGGTTGCGCGCCGTCCTGAACGACCAGGAGGCTGAGATCGCGCGCGGGGGGACCGGCGTGAAGCAGGATAACCTGTTCCACTTCCTGATGGCCGAGGCCACGGGCAACGATGCCCTCGTGAGGATCGTGGACAGCCTGATGGATCTCCTCCTGAAAACTCGGGAAGAGTCCCTGCACCATGACGAGCGGCCTGCCCGGTCATTGAAGCAGCACCGCGCCATCCTGGCCGCGATCGAGGCCCGGGATCCCCGGGCGGCCGAACGGCTGATGCGGGACCATATCCGGGACGTGGAGGAGCTGGTCTTCTCGAAGGGGAAGCAGCCGCTTGCGGATCGTGCGGCTTCCCCGCCCTCGCTTGAGCCTGGGGGGGACGCGTGAAGGAAAAAGAATCAGGCGGTCTCCAGTTCCGGGTGATGGAGGCCTTCGTCGAGGACGTAGGGAAGGGGTTGGCGCGTCTCGACAAGGATGATCTGATGCGGCTACACGCGGTTCCCGGGGACGTGCTCATGATCACGGGCCGCCGCTCCACGGTGGCGCGGGCGGCCCAGGCGCCACTCGCCCACTGTGGGCAGCAGCTCATCCTGATGGATGGGACGACCCGGGTCAACGCCGAGATCGGCATTGACGAGTGGGCCACGGTCCGGAAGGTCCCATTCAAGCCGGCCGACTCGATCCTGCTCTGCCCGGTCCAGGCGGGCCTCCCCTTGCCCAGCGAGGCCGAGATCCCCCACCTCCGCCAGCTCATCTCCGGGATTCCCGTGGTGCTGGGTGACACCCTGCAGGTGACCTTCCTGGGGTCGCGGCCGCGGATGTTCACGATCGAGGGGGCCGCCCCGCGCGGGGCCATCCTGATCAGCAACGACACCGCCATCTCGTTCCGGCCGCCCGACGTCTCCGAGGCCAGGGCCTACCGGGTGTCCTACGAGGATATCGGGGGCTTGGACTGGGAGCTGCGGCTCGTGCGGGAGATGATCGAGCTGCCCCTGAAGTTCCCGGAGATCTTCGGCCTCCTGGGCATCGATCCACCGAGGGGGGTGCTGCTCACAGGACCGCCCGGAACGGGGAAGACGCTCATCGCCCGGGCCATCTCCAATGAGGTCCGGGCCCACTTCATCCACGTGAGCGGCCCGGAGGTCATTCACAAGTATTACGGCGAGAGCGAGGCGAAGCTCCGTCAGGTCTTCGAGGAGGCGCGGCGCAACGCGCCCAGCATCATCTTCCTGGATGAGCTGGACGCCGTGGCCCCGCGGCGCGCCCAGGTGATCGGGGACGTGGAGAAGCGGGTGGTGGCACAACTGCTGGCGCTCATGGATGGCCTGGTCGAGCGGGGCGAGGTCGTGGTCATCGGCGCCACCAACATGCCCGAGTTGCTCGACCCGGCCCTCCGGCGGCCGGGACGCTTCGATCGCGAGATCAGCATCCGCGTCCCCAATCGCACGGCACGCCGCCAGATCCTCGGCATTCACTCCAAGCGGATGCCGCTGGCTCCGGATGTGGATCTGGATGAGATCGCCAACATCACCCACGGCTACGTGGGCGCGGATTTGGCGGTCCTGTGCAAAGAGGCGGGCATGGTGGCCCTCCGCCGCCTGATCCCCCAGATCCGCTTCGAGGTGGACGAGAAGCCCCAGCTCCCCTCGAAGAACGTCCAGGTCACCGGGGACGACTTCCTCGAGGCCTTCAAGATGGTGGAGCCCACCTCCACCCGGGAGTTCCTGGCCGAGCGCCCGCGCCTCACCCTCAAGGACGTGGGGGGACTCACCGGCATCAAGCGGACCCTCCACTCCATCCTGCAGCTCATGCGGCAGGGGAGCGTCCTTTCCACCCAGGCGCGCTTCAACCCGCCCAAGGGGATCCTGCTGACGGGTCCTTCGGGGACCGGCAAGACCCTGTTGGCCCGGGCCCTGGCCGGAGAGTTGGGCCTGACCCTCATCACGGTGGACCAGACCAGCCTGCTGTCCAAGTGGGTGGGTGAGTCCGAGAAGGGCCTCCACGAGGTGTTCAAGCGGGCCAAGCAGGCCTCGCCCTGCATCGTCTTCTTCGACGAGATCGAGTCCCTGGTGCCGGTCCGGACGATGCACGAGGCCGGGAGCCACTTCGCCCGCCTGGTGAGCCAGCTTTTCCGCGAGCTGGACGACCTGCACGGCTCGCTGGGCGTCCTGGTCCTGGCGGCGACGAACCGCCCGGACCTGATGGAGCCGGCCCTCCTGCGGGTCGGCCGGTTCGACTACGTCCTGGAGTTGCCCCTGCCCAACCAGGAGGAGCGGCGGGAGATCCTGGGGATCCACTCCGATGGGCTCCCCCTGGAGAACGATGTCAACCTGAACGAGGTCGCCGAGGCGACGGCCGGCTGGACGGGGGCCGACCTCGAGCTGGTGTGCAAGAAGGCGGCGATCCTGGCGTTGGAAGAGAGCCGGGGAAAGTCGGCCGAGGCCTTCAGGGTCGGTCGCACCCAGATCCTTGAGGCTCTCGCCCAAACCCGAAGCATGAAAACCGGAAATGGCACGGCGTTCCCGGGACGCCAGACGGAGAGGAGGTGAGGGGCTGCACACACGGGATGGCGGAACGGAGCCTGTTGGATGCACGCTTTTCGCTAAAGGAGGCAGGCATGGGCAAGGTACATGAGATTACGGTTTGGACATCGGGGGTCGTCAAGGACAAGGAAGGCCGGGACGTCGCGAACGGCCTCGCACTGGCGGGGTCCAAGGAGGGGAAGTTCGTCCAGGCCTTCGATAACTACGTTGACCTTCCAGACCGCGTGAACGTGCCCGTTCGGAAATACGCGCGCATCAGCGACGAAGAGATCGAGATGCGCTACGAGTACGAGAACCATCACCCCGAGGTGGTGGTGCTCGTGACCGATGCCATCGTGAAGGGGATGAACGTTCTGCTCGGGATGCCGAAGGGCGGTGTGCTGGTGGTGAACACGCCGCGCAAGCCGGAGCAGATCCTGAAGTTCGTCCCCAACAAGGAGCTGCTGAAAACTCTGGTCTGCGTGGATGCCGACGGGATCGCCGGGAAGAGCACGGTGGACTTCTCCGGGAGCGAGGGCGGCATTGACGCGACCCAGCTCGGTGCCGGCGTCGCGGCCCCTCTCCTGGGCGCCATCGCCAAGGCGACCGGCCTGGTGAAGCTGGAGAGCCTGGAGCAGGTCGTGGCCAACAAGGCGGCGTTGAAGACCGGGTACGATCAGGCGGTGGTCCACAACGTGAGCTGAGGCTGACGTCTTTCAGAGGAGGTTCGGTTATGTACCTGATTCCCGAGCACAAGCAAGTGCCGTTCGCCGGGTGCACGCCCGCGCCGGTGACGGAGCAGCGCATGATGATCACCGGCAACTGGCGAACCTACCGGCCGGTGATCAACCGCGAGGAGTGCAACCTCTGCCTGATGTGCGTGATCTTTTGCCCCGACGCCTGCTGGCAGTTGAATGAGGCCGAGGATGAGGTTGTCTGGAACGCGGACTTCTGCAAGGGCTGCCTCATTTGCGTGAACGAGTGCACGCACGGCGCGCTGAGCAAGGCCCATGAGCTGGATTTCGAGGACGGCGTCGTCCGCCTCGAGAAGCCCTTCTAAGGAGGAAAACCATGGCGAAGGAAGTGATGATCAGCGGATGCGCCGCCTCGGCCCAGGCGGCCAAGTACGCCAAGGTGGACGTGATCTGCTCCTTTCCCATCCGCCCCTACACGGCCGTGATGATGGAGCTGGCCAAGTTGGTGGCCAACGGCGAGATGGACGCCGAGTTCGTACACGGCGAGGGCGAGCACGCCCAGCTCTCGGTCATGTACGGCGCCTCGGCCTGCGGCGCCCGCACGTTCACCGGAAGCTCCGGCGTGGGCGTGACCTACGCGTACGAGGTGTACTCACCCATCTCCGGCGCCCGCCTGCCGGTCCAGATGATGATCGCCGACCGCACGCTGGACCCGCCCGGCGACTTCGGGTCGGAGCACACGGATGCCTTCTGTGTGCGCGACATGGGGTGGATCATGGGGTGGGCCGAGAGCCCGCAGGAGGCCTTCGACAACCACCTGCTCAACTACCGGGTGGGCGAAGACCCGCGGATCTACCTGCCCCAGTTCGTGTGCCAGGACGGCTACTTCGTGTCCCACATCCCGGGCAAGGTGGTCCTGCCGGATCAGAAGCAAGTGGACGAGTTTCTGCCAGCTTTGAAGATGGACCACAGGCTGGATCCGAAGAAGCCCATCTCCCACGGGCCGCAGATCCGCCCCGACCAGGGCGACGCGCTGGAACTCGCCCGGGCCATGGCCATGGGCGAGGTGCCCAAGGTCATCCAGGAAGCCATTGACGATTTCGGGCGCATCTTCGGGCGGAAGTACTCGCCGTTCGTGGAAGAGTACATGCTGGACGATGCCGACATGGCGATCTTCATCCAGGGGGCGCATGCCGCAACGGCCCGCACGGCTGTCCAGAAGCTGCGGAAGCAGGGAGTGAAGATCGGCATGGCGAAGCTTCGTTTCGTGCGCCCCTGGCCGACCGAGGCCGTGGCCGCGGCCCTCTCCAAGGTCAAGGCAGTCGCCGTGGTCGAGACCCAGACGTCTTACGGCGGCGCGACAAATGGCGGCGGCCTGATGTTTGAGGTCTGCACCTCCCTGTATGATCTTCCCAAGAGGCCCCTCGTGACCTCGTTCATGGCCGGCCTCGGCGGCGAGGTCGTGAAGATCGAGGACTTCGAGTACATGGCCAAGCACCTGGCGAAGGCCATCAAGGATGGGAAGGTCTGCAAGCGGACGTACTGGATCGGGTTCGAGGCAGAAGGGTAAAAGGAAAGGAGCGCATTATGGCAACAGCCGTTCAGACCCAGGACCTTTCCCCGATCAAGAAGGTCCGGGACATGCCGAAAGAGGAGTATTACGTCCCGGGCCACCGGACCTGCGCCGGATGCGGCCCGGCCTTGCAGTACAAGCTGGTGGCCAAGGCGGCCGGGCCCAACACCATCTTCATCGGCCCGACCGGGTGCATGTACGTGGCGAACTCCAGCTACCTCTGCACCCCCTATACGGTGCCCTGGATCCACGCCCAGATCACCAACGGTGGCGCCGTGGCCTCGGGGATCGAGGCGGCTTACCAGGTGCTCATCCGCAAGGGGAAATGGGAAGGGAAACTCCCGAACGTCATCTGTATGGCGGGTGACGGCGGCTCGGTGGACATCGGGCTTCAGGCCATGTCGGCCATGATGTACCGCGGCCACGATGCCCTGTTCATCTGCTACGACAACGAGGCCTACGCCAATACCGGCATCCAGACCTCGCCGACCACGCCCTACGGCGCCGCCACGACCTTCACCCCGCCCGGCCCGATGATTCCTGAGGGGAAGAAGACCTTCCCGAAGGATCCGCCCCAGCTTGTCATCGGCGGGCACCCGGCGGTGAAGTACGTGGCCACGGCGTCCATCGCCTATCCGGTGGATCTGATGAACAAGGTCCGGAAGGGCCTCAACGTCAAGGGCCCGACGTTCCTCCACATTCACGCGCCGTGCCCGAAGGGGTGGAAGTTCCCCGAGGACAAGACGGTGGAGATCGCCAAGCTGGCGGTCCAGACCGGCATGTTCACCATCTACGAGTGGGAAAACGGCGAGTACAAGTACCAGCACAAGCCGCGGGAGTACAAGCCGGTCAGTGAGTACATGAAGCTGATGGGCCGCTTCTCGCACCTGAAGCCCGAGCATGTCCAGAAGATGCAGGCCTTCGTCGATGCGAAGCTGAAGGCCCCCGGCATGCCGGTGGAGATCCCGATCCCGCCACCGCGCGAGATCGAGGCGATGGACCTTGGTGAAGGGAGTGGAAGATAGGGCGATCTCCGGAGAACACAGCCGCGGCCGGCCGCTGTCGGCACCTCTCCGGAGGGATTCGTCCCCAGACCACACGGCGGTGTTCTCGTCTTTCGGACGGAACGCCGCCGTGTAGATCTCCCCGCTGGAACCGGGGAAGGAGGAAGGTCATGAGAAGGTATCAGACAGTGAAGGTGTGGCAGTGGGTGGCTGTGGCAGCGGTGGTCGTGGGCCTGTCGGGGCCTTGGGTCACAATGGCTGATGCCGCCTGGCAGCCGACGAAGCCGGTGGAGTTCAACATTCCAGCGGGCACCGGGGGCGGCGCCGATATCATGACCCGGTTCATCTCGCCGCTCTTCCAGAAGGCGAAGATCACCGATCAGCCGTTCATACCGGTGAACCGGTCGGGCGGCGCCGGGGCCGAAGGTTTCCTGCACGTGAAGGGCAAGAAGGGTGACCCCTACACCCTCACTCTCACCCTGGATAACCTCTTCACCACCCCCCTTGCCACGGGCGTGCCCTTCAACTGGCGGGATCTCACTCCGATTGCTCGCCTGGCCCTCGACTGGTTCGTCCTGTGGGTCCATGCCGACAGCCCCTACAAGACGGCCAAGGAGTACTTCGAGGCCGTGAAGAAGGAGCCCGGCAAGTTCAAGATGGCTGGGACCGGGACCAAGCAGGAAGACCAGATCATCACCGTCCAACTCGAGCAGGCCTTCGGGCTGAAGTGGGCCTACGTGCCCTTCAAGGGTGGCGGGGATGTGGCCGTGAGCCTTGTCGGAAAGCATACGGATTCCACGGTGAACAATCCCTCGGAGGCGGTGAGCCACTGGCGGGCGGGAACCCTGCGGCCGCTGGCGGTCATCGACAGCGAGCGGATCCCGCTCCCCGAGTGGGATAAAATCCCGACGCTGAAGGAGGCCACGGGGGTTGACATCAGCTACCATATGCTCCGCGGAGTCTTCGCTCCGCCCGGGATTTCGAAAGAAGTGCAGGCCGGCTACGTGGAGCTTTTCAAGAAGGTTTTCGAGAGCGATGAGTACCAGAAGTATTTGAGGGACTACGCTCTCAAGCCCGCCTTCTTGAGCGGGGACGAGTATGTGAAGTGGCTGGAGCAGAAGGAGGCTCTGACGAAGGACCTTATGGACAAAGGGGGCATGCTGAAGAAGTAGCGTCGTAGACGATCCTCCCCGTGGAGATTCAAGTAGCCGGGAACGTCCTGATCGGGCACGCGGGATCGGGCGCAAAGGGGGGGGATTGCCCGGGGTGCTCTCGGGCAATCCTCCCAGGGCCGCGGCCCGAGGAGTGCCCAATTCCAGGAAGAGGGCACGTGGCCCTCTGCGGGCGGTGGCCAGCCGAAGGTGCTGTGCCGTGAGGGAAGAAGCGGGCCACGAGTCTTGGAGCGAAAGCCGCTGGCGGACTGGCTGGTGGAGATCGGGGAGGGCGGCTGGAAAGAGAAGATGTCCTCCAAGCCCATGAGTTACGGAGGAGGATAGTGGTATATCCGAACGAGGAGAGGTCATGATTACGCGAACGGCAGACATAGTCGTGGCGGTGATTCTCATGGCCATTGGCTTGCTCGTGGCATACGACGCGTTACGGCTGGGCGCAGGGTGGGGACTGGAGGGACCGAAGGCGGGGTTCTTTCCCATCCTGATGTCCATCTTGGTTGTGGGGGGTTGTATCATCATCATCCGTCAGGCGGTGACAGGGACGTCCTCGGTGAAGGGGGAGAAACCCTTCGTGCTCCCGGGCGGGTTGAAGCCGGTCCTCACGGTTGTCCTTCCCGCCCTTGGGATGGTCATACTGACCGAGATCATCGGGCTATACCTCGCGGCCATGATCTACCTGGCAGCCTACATCAGGCTGGTAGGCGGGTTTCGCTGGCAAACGGTTCTTCTCGTCAGCATTCCCATTCCCCTCATCTTCTACTGGCTGTTCGACAAGATGTTCCTCATTCCCATGCCCATGGGGATGTTCGGGGCTCAGATCCTTCGATTCTGAGGGGAAGGGGGTTTATCCAGCATGGACATCCTCTCCAACCTGATCATGGGTCTCCAGGTGGCGGCCGAGCCGTATAACCTCATCACGGTTGTGGTGGGACTCATCTTGGGGGTGATCATCGGCGTGCTGCCGGGCCTGGGCGGTGCCAATGGATGTGCCATCCTGATCCCCATCACCTTCGTCATGCCCCCGGTCGCCGCCGTAATCCTGCTCGCCTCCGTCTACTGGGGGGCACTCTACGGGGGATGCATCACCTCCATCCTCTTTAACATCCCCGGCGAGCCGTGGGCTGTCGCATCAACGTTCGATGGCTATCCCCTGGCCAAGAAGGGCCAGGCGGGCAAGGCGCTGAGCGCCGCCTTCTTTGCGCACTTCGTCGGCGCCATCTTCGGGACGATCCTCCTGACGTTCTTCGCGCCCCTGCTGGCGGCCTTCGCCCTCCGGTTCGGGCCGCCGGAGATCTTCGCGGTCATGCTCCTCACCTTCAGTGCCTTTGTCGGCCTGGTGGGGAAGTCCCCGCTCAAGACGGTAGTCGCGACAGCGCTCGGGTTCATCCTGGCCGCCGTGGGTATTGACATCGTGAGCGGGGAGCTGCGCATGACCTTCGGCCTGGTGCCCCTGATGGGCGGCTTCAACTTCATCGTGGCCGTCATCGGCCTCTTCGGGATCGGAGAGATCTTCCTCACCGTGGAGGAGGGGCTGAGGCTCGAGGGCATCAAGGTCCGAATGCGATGGCGGGATATTACCGAGACCCTGAAGGAGATGGTGCGGTACCGCAGGGTGCTGTTGCTGGGTGCCACCGTCGGCGTGTGGATGGGGTTCAAGCCCGGAGGAGCGACGCCGGCATCCTTCATGGCCTACGGCTTCGCCAAGGCAGGTGCCAAGAGGGAGGATCAGGAGGAATTCGGCAAGGGCCACATCGCCGGCATCTTCGCGCCTGAGGCGGCGGCGCACGGCGCCGGGACATCGGCGATGATCCCCATGATCACCCTCGGAATTCCCGGCTCACCCACGGCCGCGGTCATTCTGGGCGGCCTCATGATCTGGGGGCTCCAGCCGGGCCCCATGCTTTTCAAAGACAATCCCGACTTCGTCTGGGGGCTCATCGGGAGCACGTGGATCGCCAACTTCTTGGGGCTCTTCGTGGTGCTGGCGTGTGCGCCGCTGTTCGCTGCGGTGCTGCGTACTCCCTTCCCCATCCTGATGCCGCTCCTCATCTTCATCTGCGCCATCGGCGCGTACGCCGTGAACAACCGGATGATCGACATCTGGTACATGATGTTGTTCGGGGTGATCGGCTGGGCGTTCAAGAAGCTCGACTACAACATGGCTCCCATGCTGCTCGCCCTGGTTCTGGGGGACATGGCGGAAACGGCGATGCGCCAGAGCCTGATCATGTCGCAGGGATCGCTGTTGATCTTCGTGCAGCCCCCGATTGCCCTCCCGCTGGTCATCGCGGCGGCCCTCATCTTCTTCTGGCCCTGGCTGGGCCCGATGATCAGGCGCTTGCGGGCGAAAGAAATGCCGGCGAAGGCCTGAGGGAAGGGACTGGCGCCAGATCCGCGTCTATCCAGAATGGCAGCCTTACCGGCAGACGGGGAATCGGCGGGCCAGGGAGGCGGGAAGGAGTGACGGCCGGGTCAGTGAGTCCGCGGGGCGGCAGTCGCGGGTAGGGGAAAGGAATGCGAATCCTGGTGACCGGGGGTAACGGCAGCGTGGGGCGGGAACTCGTCCCAGCGCTTCTGGCACGGGGCCACCATGTGGTGGTCCTGGACAAGGAGCTGGGTGCGCTGCAGCCTTTGACCCAGCCCGGCCTGGAGCTGGTCCCGGGAGCCGTCGAAGACCCGAGAGCGGTGACAGAGACTGCCGGCGGGGCTGAGGTGATCATCCACCTCGCGTGGTCCTTTTCCGAGGATCCGCAGGTTCTCCTGGAGCAAGATCTGCGCGGGCATCTCTTGCTGTTGGATGCGGCCCGAAAGGAAGGGGTTCGCCATTTCATCTACACCAGCACGGCCGTGGTGTACGGCAAGCCGGTGCGGGTGCCCATTGGTGAAGACCACCCGCTTCGGGTCCTGGAGGCACGGAAGCCGGCCTACGGCGTGGCAAAGGAG
>Ga0214473_10000465_pt1 | contig 57030 bp, 42 predicted proteins | sample RVTome_7_FD_203509 | JGI IMG/M metagenome (GOLD analysis project Ga0214473, IMG submission 203509) | Soil microbial communities from uranium-contaminated site in the Upper Colorado River Basin, Wyoming, United States - RVT98D197 | ecosystem: Environmental > Terrestrial > Soil > Contaminated >... | reverse complement strand
CCCATAACAAGTGCCGCTATCACAGGATGCCACATGCCTTGGATTCAGCGGGTCCGATACGTCGTAAATATATACGCCATTCCAAACTGTCGAAATATAGACATAACCGTCTAATAATTTCGCGCTCCACCCATATGAAGCCGTGTCATACAACGAACTGACTTCTACGGGGTTCCAGGGGTCGCTGATATCATACATCTCAACGCCCCAGCCAGCCAGGCAAAGGTAATTGCCAACCATGCCTACTGGCCATGTTGAATTGGCATAGAGTAAATTGCTGGTCACCTGTGTATTATTCCAGTTGGATACATCAATTAGGGAAGGATGCAGGAGTGTCTCTTGGTCGAGACCGACAGCTAAATCTCCATTTACATATATGATGATTGGTGTGTACTCTAAGTACCAGTGGTGGATTTCGATAGGATGCGTAGGATCGGAGACATCCAGCACACGACCTTCATTATCATAGGTTAGATAGGCTAAACTGTCCTTAACATAGACACCGATGTTTATTAGATAATCCCATGGGGACCATGGCGACCTTCCAAGCTCTACTGGGTTAACGGGGTCCGATAAATCCATAATCCGTAATCCCGAGTACCCACTGGATAAGAAGGCGAGGTTATCAACCATTTGCAGGTCATAGACATCTGACCAGTAATCCAAGTTGGACACGCACCTCATCCCCAAACTGTCCTGCGCCTGACCGACATTCCAGACAGCCAGAAACAGCATAATAATCAGCCCGAACTTACTCAAGCGAATCGTTCTCATATCAATCTCCAGAAATATGTGGTCGAATAAGGAATCCGACACAAGACGTCGTGTCATCCGAGTGCCACTTTGGTTAACTGCTGAATTGTCAAATTGTTAAATTGTCAGATCGCTCGATGCTGAGGGGAAGGCGGATTCGTCAGGATCCCCTCGGGGTCAATATAATAAAAGACCGAGGGAAAAGCAAGGGGAAATTTCAAAGCCGTGAGAAAGTGTGAAGGTGTGAAAGGAAGATTTGCTAAATTGTCAAATTGCTGAATTGCCGAATTGTTCCATTGTTCGATTGTTGGGGGATTTGTATGGCTGAATTGTCAAATTGTTCGATTGTTGACAATCCTGGATCCCGCTTCGAGTGCGGGATGACATGTGGCGCTGTAGGTTGGGCTAGGGCTCACGCCCGTAACCCAACCTGTAATTTCGATAGAGCTTATGCCGAGCAGATCTCCAAAAATTCTTCCGTCGTCTCCGCCAGCCATTCCTTCCGTTCCATCAATTTCTGATAGATTTCCTTCCGTTCCAACAGAGTCCTGCCCCAGCCCTTGGTAAACACTGACGCCCACGCAATGTCCGTGAAGAAATCAGCCATCTCGCAATCTCCGCTGCCGCCGAATCCCTCTTGCCGGCAAAAACAATTCGCCAACGCCACCGTCGCCACTTCCACGATACTGCTCATTTCCCCGTTCAGACTGTGATGATTGGTGAGCACGTTGACCAACGATGGCGGAAAATCCCACTGTGCCGCCAAATGCCCGCCCACGGCGTCGTGTGCCATATGGAATTCCCTCTTCTCCATCTCCGACAATGATCTCGATTCTTGCTGGCAGTACTCGAGAATCTTGTGATATTTCTCCGGGAAGCGGATGCAGAATACCACCTTTCCGATGTCATGCAGCAATCCGCCGGTATAGACCATGCTGGAATCGAGCAGGCGGAACTGATCCGCCAGAAGTGAGCCGACTTGCGCCGTAGCGATCAGATGCCGCCACAGGTCGTAATAGAACTGCCTGCTGCCACCTACCCGCGCCGCAAATTCGCGGAACACGGATATACCCATCACCAACGAAGCGCACTGCCGCATTCCCAGGACCACCACTGCCATCTGGAGCGAATCCACCCGGCGGCTCATCCCGTAGAATGCAGAATTTGCGACATTCAGCACTCGAGCCGTCATGGACGGGTCCTTCTGAATGACCCGGACGATGTCTTGGGCGGAAGAATTTGGATCCTGAATCTTGCGCATTACCAGCAGCGCGACTTCCGGCAAGGTCGGCAGGTCTTCCGTCTTGATGAGAAAAGTCTTCAAAGCGTCTGAATCCATGCGCGTTATCCCTGTGATTGTTATTAACCGCCATGTGAATGTGCGGAGTACGGTCGCGGCAAATCTTACCCGATTCCCCCATGGAATCGAACAATTTTCCGCTTCAGGAAAGACAGCGCCCGGCGTCACATCAACCGTAAGATAATCCGATTCAATGAATTATGCTGACTACCCCATCTTCGACCGATCGCGGTTCTTTGCTCATCGGCATATTTAACACAAATTGCATGCCAACGATACCGCAAACCTATCGATGGAGAATCTCAATGTGCTTTGGGTGGGCTGGTTTGCAGTCAAAGAGAGTGGATGTGGAGAGGAGCCGGATCAGCAGAGAGTGGAGCGATACCTGTATTAAGGTTGAAAGACCGCCAACGCGGATTGACTCAAGAATCCCAAATCGTGCCTATCAATGATCCTGCGCGTCGGATTTGCCCCGATCAGGCGCAGTCGCTTCCATCAAGCGTTTTTCGACCTCGGCGATATCGCGGCGGATAGTGTCGATTCTGTCGAAATGCTCCTTGACGTCCTTCTGATCGACGAAATCCCTGACAGTGCCGAGGTCACCATCCCTGGGTGTCTTATCGACATGAGACACCAGGTGCTTGCCAATCTCGCCCATTTCGTAGATCAGCTTCCGTTTCAGGCTCAACAGATCCAGTTTCAGTTTCCCTACTCGCGCCAGTTCATCGGTGCGGTCCGCCGCGATACGGATGCCGTGCGCAATATTGTCGCGCAGCCGGTCCCAGAATGTTTCGTACATAGTCGAATATCAGATTTGTGAATGATGCAGCTTCCGTTCAACCAGGAAATGTCTTGCGATTGAGTTACTTATCGTCATGCCCGGGCTCTTGCTGGTCGCCTCCCAAAACGTCGTCAATCCACTGCAGATACGGCGAATAGCCCGCCTCCAGGGAATGCGCGATGATTTCCGGCACATCGTACGGGTGAAGATCGACCACTTTCTGGGTCAATTTTTCCAACCGCTCCGCGCGAGTTTTCACCAAAAGTAAATCTTCAGATTCCCGTTCGATTTTGCCTTGCCATGAAAAGATGGAATGAACATTCCTTACGATGTTGACGCACGCCGCCAATCCGTCCTTTACCAACGCCCCTGCAATCTGTTCCGCCACTTCCCCATGCGGCACGGTGATGAACACCAGTAAGTATTCTTTCATGGCTGCTTCTACGCAATTCGAATGCCGTAACTGACGAACGAATCTGGAATAAGTTACGAAATAAATTCGTGCTTGTCAATGAGAAACCGCACAAGTTTCGCTCAGAAAAACAACAAAACACTTGAACAAATTGAATCCGTTTCGTATGTTAACTAACGGTACGTGACGAACACCCTTCTTGACATAACTCGTGGAAAACATGGCGAAAACCGTCAAGTGCCCGAAATGTGGCGCACCAGTGGACATCTTTCGAAATCCTGTTCCTACCGTGGACGTGATTATCGACTCCGGGCGTGGCGTTTTGCTGATTAATCGGAAAAATCCGCCTCATGGCTGGGCGTTGCCCGGTGGTTTTGTGGACTATGGCGAAACCATTGAGAACGCCATCATCCGCGAGGCGAAAGAGGAAACCGGACTGGACCTATCCGACGTCCGGCAATTCCATTGTTATTCTGCGCCGGATCGCGATCCTCGGCAGCATACCGTTACCATAGTTTTTGTCGCGAACTGGTCGGGCGAGTTCAAAGCTGGCGATGACGCCGCCGAGGCTCGATTCTTTCCGTGGGATCAGCTTCCCGACCACATGGCTTTCGATCATCGACAGATTCTGGAAGACTACAGGACCAATCGATGGAAGAGCCGCTGAAATTCCTGGTGGATGATACCTTGCGCGGGCTATCGAGGAAACTCCGCATGATCGGATACGACTGCGTTGATCGTAGCAAATCGTCGTGGTGGGCAGCCTTTGCCCGCGCCAAACTGGAAAAGCGGGTGGTCATTACGCTGCTAAAAACTCTTCGTCAGCCACTCGAAAGTATCGTGTGGCTGCTTGAAACGCCTACGTCGAACGAGCAAGTGATCGAGGTGCTATCCAGAATTCCCGCCGGTTCGCAAGCACCGGAGCCGTTTCGCCGCTGCCTGGTGTGCAATGAAATTCTAAGGGAGATTCCAGCGATCCAGGCAAAGGAATTAGTGCCGCCTATGGTGGCAAGACTACAGTCCATCTTCCATCAGTGTCCGCGGTGCACTCGCATCTACTGGCAGGGCAGCCATTACCACAAGATGGTCTTGTGGATGAGGCGGTGGCAAATCCATGAGAAAATTGGGCTTCCGCCGATCGAATAGTGATCCGCTTCTGACCATAACCAAGGACATCGTGTGAATTCTCCGTGGTTGACATCACGTCAATTGGCGATCGTTGCTATATTCTCCGCACTATGGGCGGCATCGGAAGTCTTGATCGGCACATTACTGGTCATGATGAACGTCCCGTTTCGAGGGGCGATCATGACCTCCATCGCTCTGGGAATCCTGGTGGCAGTCCGGAAAAAAGTCCCGAAGAAAGGCACTGCGGTTGCCATGGCAGTCGTCGTCGCGGCGATTCGGCTCATCATGGGCGGACCGAAAATCCTGACCATTGCACCTGCCGTGGTGATTGAGGGAACCCTGATCGAAGCGGCATTCCTCCTCATGCCCGGCGAAATGGCTCGCTTGAATCCGTCACGATGCATCGGCGCCGGCATTCTGGCGGTCACCTATTCCTTTCTTCACAGCATCCTCATGGTTGCTTTGCTCGCCGGTATCAAGGGACAACAATTCTCGGTAGTGATCGAATACGTCGGGAGTTTCCGCTTCGGACTCTTTTCAATATGGGCGGCTCTTATCCTGCTAATCTCCGCTCACGCCTTGCTGGGTGCCGTTGCCGGTATCGTCAGTTGGCGCCTGACCCTCCGGATTGAGGACACTTCCCGCTGACCCGGAAATCGAGAAAAATTCCTGGGAACTTTTGTTTCGGCTCTTAGTATCATTGTTTGTAAATGCAGAACGACCGAGTTTCCTTCGGATCTTTGACGCATCATGGAGCGTAAGAAGAAGGTGATACACGATGAAAAGCACCAGGTCGCTCCGTACATCGACGAAGCAGGTCGGCAATAGCAAAGCGAAAATTCTGCAATGTGTCAATTGTCGTAATAGATCGAATTGGTTGTCGGTAGATGGCTTATGTTGGAATTGCTTGAAAGAAGCGGTGAAGCTGAAAAAGCCCCTTTGGATATATGGATCTCCGGATCAAAATCCGGAGGGTGGCGGCGAGCAAGCGGTTCCGGAATGGCCCCTGCCGTGAGATTGTAGCACATTGCAGCCCGATGTTTCGGCGAAGAGGAGCCAAAAAGACGAGTTTCTCCACATAACCCTCCTCCTCAAAACAAACCTCTCAAATTGCCCGGGGAAAACCCCGCCATACGGCGGGGTTTTTCCTTTTCCGTCCTCGGGGCACAACACTACCAGGTTTGCCTTGTCGTCTTTCTTGTCATCAAATTCTCCGCGACGTGATATAACACTTGACTTTTGAATGCAATCTGGGTATATTCTAAGGGTAGCCATTCTTCCGAATTTGCCTCACGATCTCAGTGGGTGGAATATCGATCATGGCATAGGAGATAACATTATGAAGAAAATGAAGTTGGCAGTGGTCTGCGCCTGGCTCTTTGCCTTGTTTGCCATTCCCATAGCTGGGTTTGGTATCTTGCGCGATCTGAGCCTTGACGACTTGGTCGCAGGTGCGGACTGGATCGTGGCAGGACGTGTCGTGCAGAAAGAATCCCGTTGGAATGACGCTCGAGATTACATCTACACCTACGTGACGATTTCCGTGCAGGAATACTGGAAAAATCCCCTCACGGATGCCGAAATAGTGGTGCAGGTCCCCGGCGGCATCGCGGACGATATAACGCAGCAAGTGTCCGACACCCCGGAATTCAGCATTGGTGAAACCGTAGTGTTATTCCTTTTCGACCAGGACGGAAACAAATGGGTGTACGGCTGGGAAGCCGGCAAATACACGGTGCAGGACGAGCAAGTCCGCGAACTTGGGATCCCGCTGAGAGAGCTCAAGAACCAGGTCTCTGCCATACTGCAGAAGGGGGTGAATCGTGAATAGGACTACCATGCAAGCGGTTTTCTTCTCGAGGATGCCCCGCAGTCCGCTGACTGTGCTTGTGATTGTGCTCATGATTTTTGCGCTGTCGATATCACCGGTTTCAGCCTATGTTCTTTGCGGCATCGACTGGAATTGGCTGGGCGGAAGCCCGGTTACAGTCAATTACAAAGTCAATGGCAATTGCCTGGATGCATCCGCCGGGAACGCCGAAAACCAGGTCAACGTCATCCAATTGGCGAGCACTACGTGGAATAACGCCGGTGCCGATTTCAACTTCCATTTCAATGGCACTCACTCTAACACCAATGCCTCTCACAACAACGTCAACGAAGTCTTGTGGCGCAATGTCTCCGGAGGCGGTGCACTGGCGACCACCACCATCTGGTACGCAGGCAACAACCTCCAGGAATGCGACATGGTATTCTGGGATTTGGGAATCACCTGGCACGGAGGTTCTGGCGCCCCGCCTTCCAACATGTTCGATATCCAGAGCGTCGGCACCCACGAATTCGGGCATTTCCTCTGCCTGGATCATTCTCCGTACGCCGCTGCCGTTATGTACTATGCCATCGCCAATGGGCAGATGAAGCGTGAGCTGCATTCGGATGACATCGATGGTATCTTCGCCATCTATCCCGAACCATACCCACCGCCTCGCAATCTGGTCGCGGAGGACGGTCATGATCGACAGGTGCCGGTCACCTGGCAGCGTCCGTCACTGACGTTCCCCTCTCGATACCGGTTGTACCGATCCTCATCCGGCAGCGGTGGTCCCTATAGCCTGGTGGATTCGACTGTCGCCGGTGAGACTAATATCATCGACTATGGCTTGACCAATGGGCAAACCTACTGGTACAAAGCAACGGCAGCGTACTATTACTATCCCATCGGAGTGAGCGAGTTTTCCAATGCCGACGATGGCACGCCCGCCGCGCAACCGGGTATTACAACCTCGACCGATACTCTGGATTTCGGCACGGTGACCGTCAACGAATCACTGGCATTGGGCTTGTGGGTCCACAACACGGGCAGCCTCACACTGAACGTGACCAATGTGTTCGTTGCCCCAGCTTATGCGCCGTATTTCGACATCTCAAGCACATCTTTTTCAGTGCCTCCGGACGATTCCATGCAAATCACCGTCACTTTTGCTCCGCAAGCGCAGCAATCCTACGATTGTGCTCTTGCCATCCTGAATAATAGCCCGGATCCTACCTTCTTCGTTCAAATCCTGGCTGCAGGCACCTTGTTAGGTGTCACGGAGACAGTCGCCGGTCAGGCGCCTGATAATTATTCGCTTGAGCAGAACCATCCCAATCCATTCAATCCGATCACAGACATCGGCTTTGCTGTACCCTACACGTCGGAAGTCAGTCTGGTGGTATACGATGTCATGGGTCGGCAGGTGGAAACTCTGGTCAGAGGCACATTCTCCGTGGGCGGCTATCGGGTTTCTTGGAATGCTGAAGACATGCCCTCCGGCATCTACTTCTGCCGGTTGTCTTCCGGATCGACTGTCCTGACACGGAAGATGATCCTGCTGCGCTGATAGTGCGAAATCTGGTCTTGTCATCGTAGTTCTCTGCAATTCAAATCCTCGCTGACGGGCACAGAATGATCACATCTCGTCTAATATCCATCGGAACCACGACCCTTTCGGTCGTGGTTTTCCTGCTCTTTCCCTATTGGGCGTCTGCGTCCGCCTTGCAGGATAGCGCCCTGCAAAACATCCCCCGGTCCTATCGAGATATCGTCAAGGAGGTCTTCGAGACCTCCGGATTCAATGGCGATTCCCTTGCTCAGGTCGTTCTGGAACTTCCCACCGATGAGGAAATCGAGGCGGCGGCGTTCCTATTGGCGCACCTGTCGAGGGTGGACCGTGTCAGCATGACGCCCGGCATGTTGCGCGATAATGTGACCCTGTCAATCCATGCCCGCCACGAGTTTCCATGGGGGGCAAGTCTCGGCGATGACCTGTTTCTGCCCTACGTCGTGCCTCCCCAGGTAGCCCAGGAACCTCTGGAAAACTGGCGGCGTCCGTTCTATGAAGAACTGCGGGAGCGAGTCAAAGCGTGTTCCACAGCCACTCAAGCCGCTCTGGAAATCAACCGCTGGTGCAACGAATCCGTATCCTACGTTCCCACCAGTTGGCGCGATATGGGTCCATTGACGACCCGGAAAGTCGGAGTCGGACGATGCGAAGAAGAGATGATCTTCTACATCTGCGCCGCTCGTTCCGTTGGAATTCCCGCTCGATCTTGCTACACTCCACTCTGGGGCTTCATGGACAGCAATCACGCCTGGGTGGAAGTCTGGGCGGATGGCGGCTGGCATTATCTGGGAGCCTGCGAACCAGCCGCTGCTCTAGACAACGCTTGGTTCAGTTCCGCCGTGTTGCAAGCGGGCTTGGTCCTGTCAGCGGGCTACGGCAAGACTCCCGAAGGCTTCAGCGAGCCTATCTATCGCAAAGGCGACCATTACTTCATCGTCAACTCCACCGGCGTATATACCGATACCGTAGCCCTGGATTTCCAGCTTACCTATCCCGGCGGCTCTCCAGCCGATAGCCTCAACATCTGGGCGAATGTCTTCAGCTTTGGCGGATTGCGTCCTCTGGCTCGCATCCCTACGGATTCCCTCGGGCATGCCTCTATAGTATTCGGCGTAACCGACGTCATCCTGTCGGCTGGAAACGATTCTCTGGGAGTATTCCGAATCCTGCAGATCCGACCCGATATGGATCGACTGATCACTCTGCAATTGTCGGAAAACTACTTGCCCGATCGGAATTTCTGGCTCCATCATCCAGCCAGGTCAGCGCCTCACGCAGCAGAGAAAACCAAAACTGAAATGGACTCATTGCGGGAAGTTATTTCCCAGCTTCAAGGGCGGCTGCGGGATGAGGGTCGCAAAGACCGCGAGCAGTCCTGGACTGCGATCAATCCGGAGCTGACGGATCTTTGGGATCGATTCGATCCCAGACTTTCGAAAGTGTCGGGCGCCTTGAGCGACGCCAGAGGCAATTGGCAGGAACTGACCGACGCCATCCGACGATGCGATCGACAGTACCTCGACGATCTTCTGTGGCTGCTGGAAGACATGTCCCAGAAAGATCGCTGGGAAATCACCGCCGACGCCCTGCTGGAGCATGTGAATTACGCCGAAATGACCCGTGGTTCCTTCAAGAAATCCGTTCCTGACAGCCTCTTCCGTCAATATGTGCTTGGAATCATCATCGACCGCGAGCCGCCCTTGCCCTGGCGGAAATCTCTATATGAAGAGCTGAAGGACAAGCGCAAAAAACACATCCCCGTGACCGCGTTGAGGATCAACACCTGGATCATGGAGAATGTAACCGAGTACGAGGAGAGCACTCCATTCCGGCATCAGCCGACCCCGCTCGAAGTGCTGAGAAAGGAAGGCGGCGACAAGCGCGACCTGGCAGTACTTGCAGTCGGGAGCCTTCGTGCCTTGGGTATTCCCGCGCGAATGGCTCTGGGAAATCAGTGGGCGGAGTGGTACAACGGCAAGGAATTCGTCCCGATGTACCCGCTGGAACCTGACAAGTTGGGCAATGTTACAAAGGATTCCGAAGCGGAAAAAGTGTATCGAAAAGAAGGCGTGGTGGCGCTGTCCTTCACGGAAGCCGATACCGTAACTACAACTCCTGAGTTCGAGACACATTTCTCGTTGTCCCGCTGGCAGGATGGAATGTACTTTCCCGATGAGCGGGCAGGAGAGTATCGGGACGGACTATACTATCTTTCTTTGGAGTCCGGCGACTGGCTCTTGACCGTCGGGCGCCGAAAGGAAAAGGCTGCGACTTACATCCAGGCAATCGCAGTCACGGTCGTCCCCGAAGACACTGCGAGCGTGACCATCCCCTTCGACCTGCCGGAGGAATAGGGGGGAGGAAAGGTAGGTCGGGTTCCGAAGCCTTGCGCAGAAACCCGACTTCCTTGCAATTGTGTCATCCCGCACTCGATGCGGGATCCAGTGTTCTTCCCCCCTTCTATTGAAGGGGGAAAAAAAGGGGGGGTCCGTGTAGGTCGGGTTCCCTGTGAACCCGACATTTTGTGCTGCAGGGTGTCCCCACCCTGCCGTTTTCGTTGTGTCATTCCCGCGCAAGCGGGAATCCAGGAGGCAGGTTGGGTCAGCCTTGTCCGCCTCAGGCGGAAAGCGGGAATCTAGAAGTGGGGAGGAATAAAATGGGAACAAAGAAATTCCCCCCGGTAACTTGTCCCGATTGGTCGGGATCCGGGGGGAAAACACAAAGGGGGGCTGAATATATTTCTTTGGGCCTTTTTGCATCTTTGCATGAGCTCTTTTTCATAGAAATCACCAAAAGGGCTTGACAAATACAAATATATCTATTATATTAGACTATAAAACATATAATGAGGAAAAGGTTCACAGTTTCGTGTGAATCGCCTTGTCGGGCAGGAGGTAGGTCGATTTCTGAATTCCGAGGCATCGGGATGAAAAACCCGACAAACAGGACCTGCAAGTCAAAGGCACAATCCATTCGTTTCTTCATGGTTTTTAACTGGTGAACTTAATATCTATTTTGTATTAGCACCGCAATTATGGTTGTTGACTAATTATCTTGATATCTTTCTTGTGCTAACACCACAATTTATTGTGGTGAGTAGTGAAGTAAGTTGGCCTCTCTCTTCCCCCCTTCTGTTGAAGGGGGGAATAAAAGTGTGAATGTCAAGGTATTTCGTTAACAGCCATCAACGTCTTGCATTATAGATATTTTGTTGACAACCATCAGGAAGCGAATAAGCTTGTGCTTTTTTTATTTTGCAGTAGGTTAGGATCCCTGTGATCCTGACACCCTTTCTATCATTGCGAGCGAAGCGAAGCAATCCCGCGTTCTCTTATATGTTAGGATCCTCGTGATCCTGACAATAACGCCTGCAATTTCCGAGCAAAGAAAAGCAAACCTATGACATTTAAAAAGTTGGAGGCTTACATGAAAACCTTAGTCGTGTTTTTCATCCTGGCAGCGACTGTGGCGGCGATTGCCGAATGCCCTCCTGATCCCGTGTGGGCAAGGACTTTCGGAGGGAGTAGTATTGATTATGGTTCCAGTGTACGGCAAACCACCGACGGGGGGTATATCATTGGCGGAACTACTCTTTTTGATTTCTGGTTGATTAAGGTGGATGCCTTAGGGAACGAGCAGTGGGAACATAATTATGGAGTGACCGATGAGGATCGTTGTAACAGTGTGTGGCAGACCACCGACGGGGGGTACGTCATGACCGGATTTATCCGAACGGGTACCGGAGGCAATACGGATGTCTGGTTACTTAAAACCAATGCCGCGGGAAGCCAGCACTGGAATAGTACTTTCGGAGGGGGTAATGAAGAACGGGGTAATTGTGTCCAGCAAACCGCCGACCATGGGTATATTATTGTCGGATATACCCTTTCCTATGGCGCAGGCGATGCGGATGTCTGGCTGATCAAAACCGGTGGCATGGGAAACCTGCAGTGGAGTCGTACTTTCGGAGGGAGCGGGGTCGATCGTGGTAACAGCGTACAGCAGACCACTGACCGGGGGTATATCATCACCGGTTCCGTAGGTCCCGGGAATGTCTGGTTGATTAAAACCGATTCAACGGGAAACATGCAGTGGAATCGTACTTTCGGAGGGGCTGGTTCTGATCAGGGGAATAGTGTTCAGCAGACCACCGACGGGGGATATATCATTGCCGGAACTACCCATGGCGCAGGAAATAATGATTTTTGGTTGATTAAAACCGATGCTTCGGGAAACCAGCAGTGGAATCGCACTTTCGGGGGAACCGCCAATGATCTAGGTAACAGTGTTCAGCAGACCAGCGACGGGGGGTATATCATTTGCGGATCTACCTTTTCCTATGGCGAAGGCATTTATGATGTCTGGGTGATTAAAACCGATGCTGCGGGAAACCAGCAGTGGAATCGTACTATCGGGGGAACCAATGATGATGGGGGATACTGTGTTCGGCAGACCACTGATGGGGGATATATCATTACTGGATATACCTATTCCTATGGCGCCGGCAGTTGTGATGCCTATTTGATTAAACTGGAGTATCCTGCGCCATCAGGACATGTGACGATATTAACCTTTGGTCCACCTGATTGGGGCTATCGTCTGAATTTGGACAGTGGCTGTTTATCGCGGCTGGTATTCACCAACTTCTGTCCGGGCACGGCGGGGTCGCTATCTGGCAATGCCGCAGCCTCCTGGACGATGCTGCCCAATGGAGATGGCAACAACGGCGATTCCATTATTTTCAACGCTTCTATTCCGTTAACCGCCGGTTCCATTGACACTTTCTGGCTTCATCATCCGACCTGCGACGATATTGTCAATTGGCAAGCCGGCGATAGTTCCGGAACCATCGAAGGTCCTTTACCGGTGGAACTGACTTCATTTGAAGCGATTGCCGGAGATGGGCAAGTCCAGCTTCAGTGGCGCACCGAAAGCGAAACCAACAACGACCATTTCGTGCTGTACAAACGCACATATGGAGCAGAACAATTTGGCGCTTTGACCCAAATCCCCGGGCATGGCACCACTTCCACCCCCAATGACTACCAATTCATTGACCGTTCGGTAGTGAATGGGATCACTTATGAATACCAGATTTCCGACGTGGACATCAATGGCGCCGAGACCATGTACGACCTCATCGTGTCAGCCACGCCATCAGCGGAAGTGGCAGCTCCTACCGAATATGCCTTGCATCAGAATTACCCCAATCCTTTCAATTCTTCGACTACCATCCGTTTCGATATTAAGGAATCGGGGCAGGTCACGTTGAAGGTATTCGACTTGTTGGGTCGTGAGGTGGTGACGTTGGTGAATAGTGAGGTTTCTGCCGGAGCACAGACGATTTCCTGGGATGCATCGGGATTGGCATCAGGCATTTACTTGTATCGTATAGAAGCTGGAGATTTTAGGGCAACCAGAAAACTGCTCTTCTTGAAGTAAAAGATTAGGAATAGATCGGTCAGGTGAGGACACCCGACCGCACATCAATATGCCACAGTCCCGAATGGTGGGGACTGTACCGCATCAGCAACTCACACGGGCGGGATGCCCGTGGCACAACTACCCCCCCTTCTTTTCCCCCCCGCATAGCAGGGGGGAAGTAGGAGAGGGGTCATCGCAATCTATGAGTGTCATTCCCGCGTAAGCGGGAATCCATGCGCCTTCCAACTTTGTTTCTCCCCTCCAAAATAGCTCTTGACTTCCAATCCCCAATTCCTTATATTGTCTTCCGGAACTCACCCAGATCTTGATCATTCGGCAATTACCTGAACACTTCGCACCTCCGGTTTCACCTTCACCTAATCCATCCACAACACCAAACGCAGCAGGAGGGATCATGAAAAACGGTATCTCTGCACTGACAGCACTCCTCTTCATAGCTTCCCTCGTTATCGCCCAGCCTCATCCAAACATCCTCTGGACCCAAACCTACGGTGGAAGCAATGATGACAAGGGTTGGTCAGTCCAGCAAACCATCGATGGCGGGTATGTCATGGCGGGATGGACGTGGTCATACGGGGTGGGCGTCAGCGATTACTATCTTGTCAAGACCAATAGCCAGGGTATCCGGCAGTGGACCCGCACCTTCGGCGGGTACACTCGGGACGAAGCCTATTGGGTCGAACAAACCCTTGACGGTGGATATATTCTCACCGGGTTCACTCAGTCCTTCGGAGCGGGCGGCGGGGAGTTGTGGCTCGTAAAGACGGACTGGCAGGGGAACCGCATGTGGGATCGAACCTACGGAGGTCCCCTGGATGGTGACGGTGGGCGATGTGTGCAGCAAACCAAAGATGGGGGCTATATTGCTGCCGGGAATGTCGCCTCTTTCGGCGCCGGTAGTTGGGACATGTATCTGTTGAGAACCGATGCCCTGGGTAATCTGATCTGGCAGCGAGCCTTCGGTGGAACCAGCCAGGATTACGCCACTTCAGTTAGGGAAACTTCCGACGGCGGCTGTATTGTGGTGGGCATTACATATTCCTTTGGCTCTGGAGGCGCCGACATCTATGTAGTGAGAACTGACCACTTAGGTCACCCGCTTTGGTCCCGGACCTTCGGAGGGTCAGCAAATGAAATGGGCAATTCGGCCATCGAAACCGAGGACGGCGGATTCATCATCGCGGGCTGGACCTATTCCTTCGGAGAGGGTAGTGCCGACCTCTACCTGGCAAAAACCAACAGCCAGGGCGCTACCGAATGGACTCGGACTTATGGCGGAAGCGGATTCGACGGAGCCTGCACCATTCATCAGACCGAAGATGGTGGGTATATTGTGGGAGCATACAGCTCTTCTGTCAGCGCCGGCAGCACAGACTTCTTGCTGCTGAAGTTAGCTGCGAATGGCGATCCCGAATGGAAGCGCACCTATGGCGGAGGAAGCGGTGAATTGTGGGGATGTGCTGAACCCACTACCGATGGCGGGTATGTGATTGGTGGATGGACGTACTCCTACGGCTCCGGAGTGGAAGACTTTTTCCTTGTCAAGACCGGACCGGAAGACATCGGATTGGGCGCTGAATCTGCCAGAATCGTTTCACCCAGCCAATTCGTCTTGTACCCGAACTATCCCAATCCATTCAATTCCTCCACGACGATCAGGTTTGACATCGGAGAATCCGGGCACGCAACCTTGACGCTATTCGATCCATTGGGACGCGAAGTTGCTGTCCTGGTCAATGGCGTGCTTTCAGCCGGTTCCCACACCGTCTCCTGGGATGCCTCGGGATTGGCTTCCGGTGTCTATCTCAGCCGTCTCGAGTCCGGCGACTATTCGGAAACCCAAAAGATGGTGCTGGTGAAATAACCCCTTGTCATTCCCGCGAAAGCGGGAATCTAGGAATATCCCCCTTCCTATTGTCCAAATGGACGCCTACGGCGAAGGGAGGAATATATGAAGGGTCACGCGTAGGGGCTGTTCCTGACTTGTCAGGAACATGCCCATGTAGGTCGGGTTCCTATGGAACCCGACAATGTAGATTCAACAAAGAAGGAGGGCAACAACCATGAAACGGCTAACTTCAGTACTCTGCATCGGTTGTTTGATGCAATTGCTTTTTGGGGTAATCCCTGTCATCGCCCAGGACAGCCTGAATGTCACTATGGTGGGAAGTCTTTACAACTTTTGGTGGGGCGCTTATGATGTGGCATTGTCAGGAAATTATGCTTATGTCGCCATTGGGGTAAGTGGTTTGAGCATAGTGAATGTGGAGAATCCAACTCGGCCATTAGAAGTGGGCTATTATAATACCCCAGGTTATGCCTATGGCGTAGCAGTGGCAGGTAATTATGCCTATGTGGCGGATGATTCTTGCGGTCTTCGGATAGTGGATGTGACCAATCCGCAAAGTCCTGTGGAGGTAGGATATTGTGATACGCCCGGGACTGCATATGCAGTAACAATATCCGGCAACTATGCTTACGTCGCGGACGGCGATTCCGGTCTTCGGGTAGTGAACGTGGTCAATCCCTCCAGTCCAATGGAAATCGGGCACTATGAGACGCCCGATATTGCCGAAGACGTGGCAGTATCCGGCAACTATGCTTATGTGGTAACTGGAAATGATTCCCTTTGGCGCGGTGATTTGTGGATTCTGGACGTTGCTACTCCAGAAAATCCAGTGCTGGTTGGTCATTGCCAGATTCCGGGCATGGCAAATAGCGTGGCGATATTGGGTGAGTACGCCTATGTAGCGGAGGGTTATTATTACTATAATGGCGGTCTTCGGGTAGTGAGCATAGCAGACCCCCATAATCCGGTAGAGGTGGGCTATTGTGAAGCATTTTGTCCTGCCTATGGCGTTGCCGTGGCGGATAGCTACGCCTACGTGTCATTGTGCAACGATGAAGGTGAAGGTTATTTTCAGATAGTGAGCATAGCTAATCCCCAAAATCCGGTGGAGATGGGTTGGGCATACTCTGGTGGGTCAGGAGGCGTGGTTGTATCCGGCAGCTATGCCTATGTGACAGCATGGAATAGTCTTCAGGTAGTGGATGTTACTAATCCATCTCAACCAGTAGAGGTGGGTTATTATGATGGCAGGGGTTATGCCCGTCAGGTGGCTGTATCCGGCAACTATGCTTACGTGCCGGATTGGTATTTTGGTCTTCGGGTGGTGGACGTGTCGAATCCTGCTAATCCATCACAGGTAGGACATTGCATTCTACCAATTTTCGCCAATGCTGTAGCGGTATCCGGCGACTATGCTTACGTAGTGGAACTTTGGAACGGTCTTAGGGTGGTTAATGTGGCTAATCCTGGCAACCCTGTTGAGGTAGGATATTATAATACCTCGGGCGATGCCCGTGACGTGGCGATATGTGGAAACCATGCTTATGTGGCGAATGGGGCTGATGGATATCTTAGGATTCTGAATATTGCTAATCCTGAAAGCCTTTATCAGGTAGGATACTGTAATACACCAGGTCATGCCCTTGGCGTGGCGGTAGCGGGCAATTACGCTTATGTGGCGGATGGGGGCTCAGGGCTTCGGGTGGTGAATGTAACGAATCCCCAAAGTCCGGTGGAAGTGGGGTATTATGATACCCCAGATTATGCATGTCGAGTGGCAGTACAGAGTAACTTCGCCTACGTAGCCGACAGAGATTCTGGTCTTCGCGTGGTCGATGTAACCGATCCCACCAACCCATTCGAGGTGGGTTATTATGATTCTCCAGGTGCGGCTTATGATGTGGCGGTTTCCGGCAGTTATGTTTATGTGGCAGACGGAGTTGGTCTTCGAGTGGTGAATGTGGCTAATCCAGCTACTCCAGTAGGGGTTGGGTTTTATAATACTCCGAGCATTGCCTGTGGCGTAGCGGTATCCGGCAACTACGCCTATGTAGCGGACTATTATCATTTCGAGATTTTTGACTGTTCCCAAGCAACATCAGCTCCAAACCACGATCCTACGAAAGTGCCAGTTAGCTTTTCCCTTCACCCCGCCTATCCCAATCCCTTCAATTCCGCCACCAAATTATCTTTTGATCTACCCATCGCCTCCCATGTGACCCTTAATATCTATAATATCCTCGGTCAGCAAGTCGCCACCCTGATCAACGATTGGCGTAATCCTGGCACGCACCAGGTAATTTTCAATGGTTCCAATCTTTCATCTGGCATATATTTTTACCGTCTGCAAGCCGGTGATCTTAGTGCCACTGGCAAAATGGTGCTAATGGAGTAGGTCGGGTTCCTATGGAACCCGACAATGTAGATTCAACAAAGAAGGAGGGCGCTATCATGAAACGGTGTGGAATTGTGATTTTGGTGGTACTTTTAGGCATCGTTCCTTCTTTTGCTCAAGACAGCCTGAATGTCACCATGGTGGGAAGTCTCTACAACTTTTGGGAATGTGCCGTTGACGTGGCAGTATCCGGCAACTATGCCTTTGTGGTAGATTATGGCACAGGTCTTCACGTATTGAACGTTGCTGATCCAGCCAATCCTGTGGAAGTCGGTCATTGTGATATGCCAAGTTATTATGTCGAATGCGTGACGGTATCCGGCAGTTACGCCTATGTGGCGAATCACAGTTCTGGTCTTAGGGTGGTGAACGTAGCTAATCCCGAAAATCCCGTAGAGGTGGGTTATTACGATACCCCGGGTTATGCCTTAGGCGTGGCGGTATCTGGCAGCTATGCTTATGTGGCGGATGAAGATAGTCTACGGGTGGTCAGCATAGCGAATCCGGCTAACCCAATCGAGGTAGGATGCTGTGATATCCAGGGAGGACCCCATGGTGTGGCAGTATCCGGAAGCTACGCCTATGTCGCAGCTGTTGGATTTGGAGGTCTTCGGGTGGTTGACATCGCTAATCCCGCGAACCCGGTAGTGGTAGGTCATTTTGATATCGGAGGTGAACCCTTTGGCGTGGCGGTGTTCGGTAACTACGCTTATATGGTGGGCAAGGGTATAGGTCTTCGAGTAATGGATGTGGCTGATCCCACTAATCCTGTGCAGGTGGGGTATTGTGATACCCCAGAGTGGGTAATGGACGTGGCGGTATCGGGCACCTACGCCTATCTGGCGACAGATAGTGTTTTCGTCGTAAACGTGGCTAATCCATCTAACCCAATAGAGGTGAGTCAATGTGATTCCTTAGGTGGTTCCGGCATTGCGATATCGGGTAATTACGCCTTCGTGGCGGCTGGATATTTGGGTTTTCGGGCGTTGAATGTAGCTAATCCCACCAATCCTGTAGAGGTGGGCTACTATTCCGATCAAGGTGACATCTATGGTGTAGCGATGTCGGGCAGCTATGCCTTTGTGGCGGCTACGATTGCCGGTCTCCGGGTAGTGGATGTTAGTAGTCCTGACAATCCTGTAGAGGTAGGATACTGTGATATACCAGGTTATGCTATGGGCGTGGTGGTCTCCGGCAATTACGCCTATGTCGATGGGTATTATGGTCTTCAGGTCGTGAATGTAGCTGATCCCGAAAACCCGATAGTCATGGGTTCCTATATTCCCCCTAATCATATCAATGCCGTAGCGGTATCCGGCAGTTACGCTTACGTGGAAGTCTCTGGTTCGGGTCTTTATATAGTGAATATAGCTAATCCCGCAAATCCAGTGGAAGTGGGTCATCTTGAGAACTATTCTGCCTATAGTATAGTGGTTTCGGGTCAAAACGCGTACGTAACAAGTTTACCCGGATTAAAGATTTTGGATATTTCAAATCCGGAGTCGCCCATAGAGATCGGCTCCTGCGAAATACCGGGCTATGGCTTTGATGTTGCGATATTGGGGAATTACGCCTATGTAGCGGGCATGGACACTGTCTTATGGATAATAAATGTAGCCAATCCCTCCATTCCGGTTGAGGTAGGTCATCTTACCATCCCAATTGCACCTCATGGAGTGGCAGTGTCCGGTAACTATGCCTATGTTGCAAATGGATCCGCAGGTCTTCGAATAGTGGACGTTGCTAATCCCACTAATCCTGTTGAGGTTGGCTACTATGATACCCCAGGTCACGCCTATGGTGTAGCGGTATCGGGTAATTATGCCTTTGTAGCTGATTGTTATTACTTTGAGATTTTCGACTGTTCTCAAGCGACATCAGCTCCAAACCACGATCCTACGAAAGTGCCGGTTAGCTTTTCCCTTCACCCCGCCTATCCTAATCCGTTCAATTCCTTTACTACGCTTCATTTTGAGGTGCCGGTTACCGGACAAGTGAAGCTTGACATTTACGATATTTTAGGGCAACGGGTTGCCAATATTATAGACCGTAATGTGGCGCCGGGAAGCTATTCTCAGGTGTGGGATGCTTCCGGATTTGCATCCGGCGTCTATTTTTGTCGACTGCAATCCAGCGAATTCACGGCAACTCGGAGGCTCATACTCTTGAAATAGCGCCAAATAATAGTTGAAAAGCAAAAATTTCCCGTGTTCTATTATAAATAGCAAGGGCGTTCCCATGAACGCCCTTTTAAATAACATTGTGCTGCCGCCTCTCCGCAGGTGGCAGCACCTTTATTATCTATCGCTAACCTCTAGAATTCCGCCTTATCAAACAACGCCCAATACAACCCCTTAAACCACATTTTCGCCCCGCCAAGCGGAACGACCGAAAGTATGATATCGCCCCTGCCAATCACCGCTCTGGTTTTTTCGGTAATATCCTGAATCAATGTGATCGGCTTGCCTTCCCAGATGCAGCCGCATTCCGCCACGCAACAGGGATCATCGCCCGCCGTCAAGGCATTCGCCGCCGGCTTATTCATGAAGAGCCGCACCCGTACGGTTCCGCCGATCTCGACTCCTGCAAAGCCGATTCCCGAAAGCCGCACCACCACCCGATATAGCTTCTTCCGGTTCAACCTGCTATCGGGCGATTGAGCCGCCTTGAACGGCTCTGAAATGGGCGCGGTTTCGCTGCCTCCCGACCCATACCGCAAATCATACAAATTCTGGCTTTCCTCGCCTCGCTGATTGATCTGCAGTTGGCTGGTAATCCCTGACCCGATCTGGGTCGCCAGCGTCCAGTATTAACGTTGTTTCCTTTAGGAATTGTCGCCCTCTGCCGATAATACTATTGATACTCTGGATTATCGATGGCACATGATCGATGGTCATCGGATCAACTTACGTGTGCAACCGCAGGTGACATCTATGACCGATACACAGGGATCTTCGATTCCTGGAAACGATACCCGATGGGTCCTGACCGAATTCCTGAACTCTTTCGATTCGATTACAAGGACTCCGTCCCTCAGGGACAAGCTGGATCTGGTCTGCAGGAGCATTGTCAATGCACGACTCTATCAGCGGGCACTGATCGCATTCTACGAAAAGCGCCAGCGTGATATGTGTCTGGTGGAAATTGGATCCGCGGGCATCAAATCAGAGGAGATACAGCGAATTCGCGACAACTTCAAGCCGGTTCGGGAGGAGGAGTGGCTGAGGAAATTCCAACCTCGTTTCCAACTCGGTCGTTCCTACTTCATACCGGCGGAAGTTGGATTTGACGACTCACCCACGACATCGATTGACTCCGAAAAGCTGCCGGAGGAATTCAAGGGAGGCTGGCATCCCGATGACCGGCTATTCATACCTCTTCACAATTTGTCAGGCGACATAATCGGCATCCTGTCGGTTGATGATCCCTTCGATGAAAGAAGACCCACCGGCGAATCTTTGAACCTATTAGAGCTCTATTCTAATCTGGTCTCCGCCGTAATCAACGAATTCATGCTTCTGGGACAGCAGTATCAAACGATGCGTCAGCGTGCCGAGCAGGCGACCCAACGTCTGACCGAATCGCAGGAGAAATACCGGCTCATCGCCGAAAACATCGGCGAACTTGTGTACGTGCAATCGTTGGATGGCGCCTACGAATTCGTGAGTCCTTCTGTGGAACGATTGCTCGGCTATTCGCCGGAGGAATACCGAAACGTCGCCGACACGATTTGGGCGGAAAACAGCGAAATGAACCGGCATGCCAGGACCATCCGTGAGCTGGTATTCCGGAACCAGTTCAAAGGGATTCCGGTATATTACCTCGAACTGCTCTGCAAGGACGGTCGGAAAGTCATCCACGAAATCCGCGAGGAGATTATCCAGCGCGAAAATGGCGAGCCGGCGATCTTGGGTGTTGCCCGCGATGTGACGGAGCGCTTCCGCATGGAAAAAGTGCAGAAGGAGATGGAGATCGAGCTTCTGACCCTGTCCAAAATGTCATCGATCGGAATGCTGGCATCTGGCTTCGGTCACAACCTGAACAGCCCGCTCCAGGCGATTCGCGGCTATACCGAAATCCTGCTCAGGAAACATCCGGAGATGGCGGAACTGAAGCTGATTTTAAGGGGCGCCGAAAAAATGTCCGACATCATATCCAATCTAATGACCAAAGCCCGCCAGGAACAGGATCGCAGTACCCGACCGGTGAATTTGAATGTCTTGCTCGAACAGGAATTGATCTTCCTGGAAGCGGATTTGGAATACAAGAGAAGCGTGGAAAAAGACTTCCGATTCAGTCCCGAGCCTCTGGAGATCGTCGGCATATATTCCGATTTCTCGCAGAGCCTGTCCGCGATCATTAACAATGCCCTTGACTCCATGTGGAACCGTGACAAGAAGCGGTTAAGCGTCTCCACCAGCCTGCAGGACGGCTGGATCCAGATCGAGATTACGGACACCGGCTGCGGCATCGACCCGAAAAATCTTGACAGAATATTCCAGCCCTTCTTCAGCACGAAGCCGGTCCTGACCGACCGAAAGGGATCTGAGCCCGTGGGGACGGGACTGGGATTATCTACCGCCCAGCAATTGCTGGGAAAATATGGCGCCAAAGTGGAAGTGAAAAGCGTGGTGGATCAGGGCACGACATTCCTCATCCGTATTCCTCGGAATGCCACCCTGGACCCCTCATGTACACTGGACGCCCAGTTGGCAGAAACCTCCTGGTGTCTGTCCAGCCCCAGCCATATTTGAAAACGTGGCAACGGTACCGACCTTCGGTAGAACTGAAACAAGAAACCCGACCTGGAAACACCAGGTCGAGTCATCAATCGAGTGCATTTCTGCTTCGATTGTGGATAGCACGAGGATGTTGGATTTAGATCGATAAGTGTCTTAACGGTAATAGCCATTTCGTGGCAATTGAATTTCGACCTTTGACGGACATTATTCCTTTTGATCTTCCCTCTTTTTGGTCTTTAGAGTCTTTGATCTTAGCTCTCTATAATTTTCCATTTTTTTCTTGACATTGTCAAGAAATGGATTATATTTCATGGAGAATTGTTTCACCTGAAATAAATGAAAAAATAGCAAGCGGAGAGCCTGGGATTCGAACCCAGAAGGCCTTCCAGCCGGCAGATTCTAAGTCTGCTGCTTTACCAGTTAAGCAAGCTCTCCGCTACTATGCGGTGGCGGCGGGGATCGAACCCGCAGGACGCGGAAACGTCGGGAGATTATAAAACCCCTGCTCGACCATTGAGCGACGCCACCAATTACCCAGGAGGATTAAGGTAACGCTAATACCCTAATCCTCCTTTTTTTGGAAGTCCATTGTCGAAGACTCGGCCCATCACCATTGCTACTCTGATTGTCTTCTTGTCAGCAACAGCCAGAGGACCATATGAAGCAGTATCGTACGGTGTCATCCGCATCGCGAATATCCGCATTCGCGGCAGGTGTGACAGCCATCCGCGAATAGGATAGATCTGGCGCCGCAATCGGGACACGTCAGAAGCCGTTTGGGAGGATCGTCGGTCGGCTCGTCTCTCTCTGTCGGGACGGCGATGACTGCCTCATTCTTGCCATTGGTCGCTTCCTCGCCCTGTTTCTTCCGTTCCAGATAGCGTTCCAGGACAGTGCCGATCGCGTCAGGAGTGGACAAGATCAACGTCCCGCTGTCCCACATCGGATACGGTCCTGATATGCCTTTCAAGTGTTTGATGATCGTCCGAACGTCGATTCCGGACCGGAGTGCCAGAGAAATCAGGCGGCTGATGGCTTCCGATTGCGCCGCCTCGGTGCCCCCTGATTTTCCGATCGCTGCGAATACCTCGCACAAACCCGTCGAATCCTCGTTGATGGTCACATACATGGTGCCCTCCCCCGTCTTGATACGCTCGGTAACTCCCCGAGTCACTTGCGGACGCACTCGAGGCGTCAATTTCCCCATCGCAGCCTCGTTGTGTTTCCCTCTGTCCGAACTCCGCTTCTTCTTGTCCACCGAGACGCCTATATTCAGTACTTGCTCCTCGCGGCTGCCATCCCGGTACACCGTGATCCCCTTGCATTTCAACTCATAAGCCATCAGATACGCCTTCTGAATATCCTGAACCGTGGCGTCCTTTGGGAAATTGATGGTCTTGGACACCGCATTGTCCGTGTACTTCTGAAATGCCGCCTGCATCTGGACATGCCATTCCGGCGCGATCTTGTGCGACGTCACGAAGACTCTCTTAACCTCCTCCGGCACCGAATCGACCTCGTCCAGACTGTTGGTCTTGCTGATGGTCTGCATCAGATCGTCTGAATAGAATCCCTGCTCCTTGGCGGCAGTCAGGAAGTGGCGGTTGATATACAGCAGCTCGTCGCCGTCCATCACTTTCTTGACATAGACCAAGGAGAAGCTCGGCTCGATGCCGCCCGACGTATCCGCGATCATGGCAATCGTACCGGTCGGCGCCACCGTGGTGACTGTGGCGTTGCGATAAGGCTTGCCCAATGTGCTCTTGTTCCAATTTCTGAACGGACCCCGTTCCTCGCCCAATTCCAGAGATTTCGCCCATCCTTCGTCATGGATGAACCGCATCACGTCTTCCCCCAATTGGAGCGCTTCCTGGGAATCATACGGAATCCCCATCTGGAACAGCAAGTCCGCCCAACCCATCACGCCCAAGCCAATCTTGCGGTTGGCAAGGGTCAGGTCCTCGATCTGTTGCAACGGATATCTGTTGCAGTCGATGACGTTGTCCAGAAAGTGAACGGCGGTTCTGACCGTGTGGTGCAGTGTTTCCCAATCGACCTGTCCCTCCTTGATCATCATTGCCAGATTGATGGAACCCAGATTGCAGGATTCGAAAGGCAAGAGCGGCTGTTCCCCGCACGGATTGGTCGATTCGATCTCTCCGATTTCCGGCGTCGGATTATACCGGTTGATCTCGTCCAGAAAAATGATCCCCGGATCCCCATTTTTCCAAGCATTCTGGACGATCCTGTCGAACACGGTGCGTGCATCCAGGCGATTGACGATCTCTCCGTTGACCGGATTGATCAACTCGTAGGACTTTCCCGCCTTCAGCGCTTCCATGAATCGGTCGGTCACCGCCGCCGATATGTTGAAATTATTCAACGTGTCATTGTCGATCTTGCAATTGATGAATTCCAGGATGTCGGGATGGTCAACCCGGAGAATCCCCATATTGGCGCCTCTTCTCGTGCCGCCTTGCTTCACAGTCTCGGTGGCGGAATTGAACACCTTCATAAAGGACACAGGACCGGACGCGGTCCCGGCAGTGGAACGGACCGTGCTGTTCTTCGCCCGCAGCCGCGAAAATGCGAATCCCGTGCCGCCGCCGCTCTTGTGAATCAACGCGGTATTCTTGACTGTCTCGAAGATGCCCTCCATGGAATCCTCGACCGGCAGCACAAAACACGCCGATAACTGCCCCAATTCCTTTCCTGCGTTCATCAAAGTCGGGGAATTCGGCAAGAACGACCTGGTCGCCATCAACAGGTAGAAACTGCGAGCCACCGCCACCAGATTTGGCTTCTGAGAATAGGCAGCGTCCGCAGTTGCGAGGGCACGTGCCACCCGCCAAAACAAACCCTTGGGCGTTTCCTGCAGATTCCCTTCCAGATCCTTCAGCAGGTACCGCCGCTCCAGGACTCGAAGCCCGTTCGAGCTGATTTCCGGAGCCGGCAGATCCGGCGGAGCGCTCTGGGGTATCTGAGACGCCGCTTCCAAATGATCGCAGGATCTGGTTCCCTGGTCATCGAATGCGATCAAAAAATTGAGAGGTAGTGTCTTATCCTGCATATGATGAATCACTGGTTTCTTGGTCAAGTTGGGGACTGCAAAACGAAGGCTAATTGCACCAACAACAATATAGCATTGGGTGGAGCAAAAGTCAATAGGAAAATAATGAAAAATCACAATATCTTGTATATATTGATGATTGACCCACAACATATTGTATATTACACTGATTATTCGGCAATTCGGTTCCCTGAGGAATTGAGAGGCGTTTTTGATTTTCTATTTGGATTTTTCGGACAATTTTTGTATATTTTAAGCTAAGCCAAGAGGAAGATAGGCGACTTCCACCCGGGACTGCGTCAAATGGGATATGAAGTCTTCCCCCCTACGCAGTAGGGGGGAAAAGAAGAGGGGTGGAATTAACCTTCCCCCCGGTATCCGGGGGGAAAAAACAAAGGGGGGCTTGTCCAACCTTCTTTTTCGCCGTATGGAGTGGGGGCAAGAGAAGAGGGATTACTTGAGACGAGTGCCCACTCTTTGCCGCAAACACGTCAAGAAATAGGAGCGTAATCATGTCTGAAACCAAGATCACGAGAGAAATGACCATTGAAGAGGCAGTTCGCCAATATCCGGAGACCATCCCAGTGTTTCTGACGTATGGATTGCACTGCATTGGATGTCACGTGGCGAATTGGGAGACCATCGAGCAGGGAGCGCAGACTCATGGGATTACGAATTTCGATTCCATGATGCAAGATTTGAACAAAGTCGCCGTATCCACAGGCAGATAGCATCCCAATGCATTCGTGGAGGCATTCCAACCTTCCGAAATGCTTGGCACAGGGGGGAGAATCACTGCGGTATGCGCGGGGTTGACCGCCCTGCCGCCGACCTGCGTTCCGATGATTGCTGACCTCTCGATCACCAAACCCACGCTGATTCTGGACAAAGCTCGCGCCCTCGGAAATATCGACCGCATGGTGCGGAAAGCCAGGAAAGCCGGCGTGTTCTTCCGACCCCATTTCAAGACCCATCAATCCGCTGTGATCGGCGGATGGTTCCGAGAGGCGGGAGTGCGGGCGATTGCCGTCTCGTCGGTCAGCATGGCTCGCTATTTCGCCCGGAATGGCTGGTGGGATATCACCATCGCGTTTCCCCTGAATCTTCTGGAATTGGACGAAATCGCATCGCTTGCCGAATCCGTTGCACTGGGCGTGCTGGTGGATTCCGATGCGGCAGTGGCTGTGTTGCAAAGCCGCCGAATTGGAAATGTTGGCGTCTGGATCAAAATCGACGCCGGATATGGTCGTGCCGGATTGCCCTGGAATCAGATCGACCTGATCGTGTCGCTCGCTCGCCTCATCCAGGATTCTAAAAAACTGAGCCTCAAGGGCATTCTCGCTCATAATGGACACACCTATCGCGTACACAGCGCCGACGGGGTCAAGCACGTCCACTTCGAAGCCATGTCACGGCTCCAGTCTGTCAAAGATACGGTCTTGGCAGGTGGGGTAGAGGCATGTGCCATCTCGATCGGCGATACCCCCAGTTGCAGTGTCCTGGAATCGTTTGAAGGCGCCGACGAAATCCGTCCCGGTAATTTCGTGTTCTACGATATCATGCAGACTGCCATCGGATCATGCACTGAACACGACATCGCCGTCGCGGTTGCGTGTCCCGTGGTGGGCAAATACCCGGATCGGCGGCAGATCCTCATCTACGGCGGCGCCGTCCATTTTTCGAAGGAGCATCTGTTGGACGACGCTGGCAAGCCCATCTATGGCTATCTGCTAACGGAGTCGGGGGATTCGCTGGGTGAGGTGATCTGGAGCGCTCCGGTGGTTGCTCTGTCGCAGGAACACGGCATAGTGCATATTCCCGGCGAGTTGTTCGATGGCATCAATATCGGCGACGTAATTCTGGTGGCTCCCGTGCATTCGTGCCTGACCTGCAACCTGTTTCCGGAATATGTGACGACAGTGGGCGAGAGGGTCGCCAAGACCAGCACGGTATTTCCCCTTGAGACGGCGTGACACTACTCGGATTGCACGACATGGATTCCTTCCAACAGCGAGTCAAGGACATCATCAAGAGCATCCCCGAGGGCAAGGTCGCGACTTACGGCATGATTGCTGCCCTGGCGGGCAATCCGCATGCCGCCCGCCAGGTGGTTCGAATCCTGCATACCTCATCGACAAGAGACAAGCTGCCCTGGCATCGAGTGATTAACGGCAAAGGCGGAATATCTCTGAAGCCAGAGCACGGCTACGAAATCCAGAAGGGGCTCCTGGAACGCGAAGGAATAGCTTTCGACTCAAACGACATCATTGATATGGATAGGTATCTGTGGACTCCCTCTTAGAACTATCTTGAGCCTTTGAAGATGCCACGCTGGATTGTCCTGTCCGCTACAATGTGCCTGATGACGGCAACCCTGACTGCTCAGGATGATACGCTGAACGTCCTGTTCCTCGGAAACAGCTATACCTATTCCAACGATTTGCCTTCGATGTTCGTGGATCTATCCCTGTCGGGTGGTAGAATGGTCGTCGTTGATTCCAATGCCCCTGGCGGCTACACATTGGAACAGCATACGACGAACCAGGTGACTCTGGACAAGATATCGCGCGGAACCTGGGATTACGTGGTTCTGCAGGAGCAGAGCCAGGTCCCGACCATCGACTATTGGCGCTACAACAGCATGTATCCGTCCGCCAGAATCCTGGATTCCCTGATCACCCTGCACGATGGAGCCACCGCATTCTTCATGACCTGGGGGCGGAAATACGGCGGTCAGCAAACCTGGGGCGGATATTCCAGCCCTGTATTCGTCGATCTTTTCCATATGCAGGACTCCCTGAGTTCCGCCTACGCCCAAATTTCCAATGAGCTGTCAGCCCTGCTCAGTCCTGTTGGAAATGCCTGGGCGACGGCGGTTCGGATGGATTCCACGGTGGACCTCTGGCAAAGCGACAACAGTCACCCGACTCTTCGAGGCTCTTATCTCGCCGCCTGTGTGTTCTACGGTGTATTCTTCGATGAAAGTCCGATGGGATTGTCCTACACTGCCGGATTGCCGTGGGAAGATGCCTATTTCCTGCAGACTGCGGCGTCTCAGACCCTTCCGGTTTCCTTCGCACGATCGAAGCCTCAACCATTTTCCTGCATGCTGTTTCAAAACCACCCCAATCCTTTCAATTCCATGACAATCATACCATACAGTCTGGAAAAAGGTGGTCTGGTGGAAGTAACCATATTCAATGTGCTGGGTCAGAAGGTGACGACCTTGGTTGAGGCAGATCAGACTGCAGGTCCGCATCTCGTTTCGTGGGACGGTAAGACTTATACAGGCAGTGCTGTGAGCTCCGGACTATACTGGTACCAACTCCGCTCAGGCTCGACAATTCTGACTAAGCCGATGACTCTAATCAAGTGATTGCAGCAGGATTCGAGATCACAAGACTCAGGGAATAATATGCTCACGATTGAAGTGCCTTACTTCCGCAAAGAAGGCAAGCGCATCGTTTGCGAAATCTGCCCCCGAGAATGCAAGTTGGGGGAAGGACAGGTGGGATTCTGTCAGGGGCGGGAAGTCCGAGACGGCGTCTTGATTGCGACCAATTACGGTGAAGCGGCATCGATCGCCATCGATCCCATCGAAAAGAAGCCCTTGTACCACGTATTTCCGGGTTCCCGGATCTTCTCTCTGGGACCGAATGCCTGCAATTTGAACTGCGACTTTTGCCAGAACTGGCAAATTTCCCAGGATCGAGTTCCGACCCGTTACATCAGCGTGGACGACCTTGCTCGTATTGCCGCAACCAACGGTTCCATCGGCGTGGCTTACACCTACAGCGAACCGCTGATGTGGTACGAGTATGTCCGGGATTCCGCCAAGCTTCTGAAAGACAAGGGGATGCTGGTCGTTCTGGTCACCAACGGCTATCTGAACGAGCGACCCTTTCGGGACATTCTTCCGGTGGTCGATGCCATGAATATTGACCTGAAGTCCATTGACCCCGATTTCTACAAGAAGATGTGCGGCGGAACCATTGACGAGGTCCTACAAAACATCAAAATCGCACACGAAGCGGACTGCCACGTTGAAATCACTCATCTTGTGGTAACAGGTCACAACGATAAGGAAGATTTGATCGACCGCCTGGCAAAATGGGTGGCGTCCGTGGATCCCGATATTCCGCTGCACCTGTCTCGGTACTTCCCGCACCATCATTATCTTGCGCCGCCGACCAGCGCAGCGTTCCTGCAGAATGCGTTTGAAATAGCCCGCCGGTCCCTGAATTTCGTGTACATGGGCAATATTTCCGTCCGCGGTACTTCTGACACGACCTGCCCCGATTGCGGCACTGTTAACATCCGTCGCGATGGATATGACGTCGCCGTCGCAGAATTGAGCCAGGGGAATTGCGGTCATTGTGGTCGCTCGCTGAATATACTCAGCCAATTAGACTCCAAAAAGGGTAATTTTTCTTGACTTTAGCCGTGATTTTGTCTATATTATTGTGATAAATATTCCCCAATTTGTCCGAACTGGATTGCATTATGCAAGTCTCTGTATCAACTGAGTATGCCGTACATTCCGTGCTCTATATGGCGATGCACAAGGATCACCGCATCGTCTTGGTGAGCGAAATCGGACAGGCGCAGCATATCCCGGTCAGTTACCTGGCAAAAGTGTTTCGCATCCTCGCCAAGACCGGCGTGGTCCAGTCCTTTCGAGGCTCGAAAGGCGGGTATTCCCTGAACAAGTCTCCCGACCAGATCACCATGCGTGAGGTCGTTGAGGCGATGGAGGGGAGTGTGGCGATGTTCCATTCGATGGGTGAGCGCCGGGGTTGTAAGGCAGGCGCTGAGTGCAAAATTCGGGAGACGTTCCAAGCCGCCCACGCCAGGATGTTCGAAGTCCTGGAAAAAGTGACTTTCCAGGACCTGGTGGACGATGCCTTGCAGCGCGCCGATAACATGGAATGGTTGGTAGGCAATCCCCCTTATAAGCGAGCATTCTGATGACAGCATCTGATCAGCAACCTGCCGAACGTGGTCGTGCCATTAGTACTTCCTTGACCGAATCTCAGGTCTTAGAATGGTTGCGGGACGTCAAATACCCTGGGTACAGCCGGGACATCGTTTCCTTTGGCTTGATCGATGCCATCGAAATTACCGATGGTGCCGTCACTGTATTCGTGCAAGTCACTGCGGAAAAGACGGACGTGTCCGCGGAGATCGAGAAGAACATCAAGGCACGATTAGCCTCGGAATCCGCTGTCCGGGAAGCACACGTGTCGATGCACGTAGCCGCACCCGCCAAAACCGCGGCGGCGAACGAAGTCCCCAAACCAGTGTCAATCCCTGGAGTGGAGAAAACCATCGCGGTCGCTTCGGGCAAGGGTGGAGTAGGAAAATCCTCCGTGGCAGCCATGCTGGCGTTGAAAGCCTCCCAGCAGGGACTGAAAGCCGGTCTGCTTGACCTGGACATCTATGGACCCAGTCTGCCCTTGATGATGGGGATCAATGACCGACCCCGATTCGAAGACAAGCGCATCATCCCGCTGAAACAAAACGGCTTGTCGCTCATGTCGATCGGATTCTTCATTGAGGGCGACACGCCGTTGATCTGGCGGGGTCCGATGGTAGCTCAAGCCGCTACCCAATTGCTCACCGAAGTCGCCTGGGACAATTTGGATCTGCTGGTCATCGATCTTCCTCCCGGCACCGGTGACGCTCAATTGACTCTCGCCCAAAAAGTCCAATTGGACGGCGCCGTCATCGTCACCACCCCTCAAGATCTGGCGTTGCTTGATGCCAGGAAGGGCGTGCTGATGTTCCTGCGCGTCGGTGTGCGCATTCTTGGCATCATCGAAAACATGAGCGTCTTCGTCTGCCCTAATTGCGGACACAAGTCCCACCTTTTCGGCTATGGCGGCGGCAGGGCGGAGGCAGCTCGCTTGCATGTGCCCTTCCTGGGCGAAATCCCCTTGGATCCGAAATTGCGGGAAGCGGTCGATTCGGCTAAGATGCAGACAATCCTGGAATCGGAGAATTCTGTCAATCAAGCATTTGGCGCCATTTTCGACCAGGTCGCCAAACACCTGGGGATATCGCACTCGATGCATCAGGGCAAGTAACGCAGGCTTTCGGAGCTATTAATGGTCACCGACAAGCAAGTCTGGAAAGCGTTGGAATCAGTGATGGATCCCGAAATCGACCTGAATGTGGTCGATCTCGGGCTGGTGTACGACGTGTCCGTCGCCGACGCAGGCGAGGTTTCCGTCACTATGACGTTGACTACTAAGGGCTGCCCTATGTCTCAGACCCTGACAAGAAGCGTCGAGAAAGCTCTGTCGAAACTGCCGGGCGTTGCCTCGGTGCGGGTCAACCTGGTCTGGGATCCTCCGTGGAATCCGAGAATGATGTCGCTCGAAGGTCAAAGGAAGATGGGCAAAGAGCCCGGTGCCGTCAAATTATGGGAAAAGTATTAGCCATTGGCATGATATCGGGAGGACTGGACTCCACTCTGGCGACCAGAGTAGTGCTCGACCAGGGGATCCAGGTCAGAGGCGTGCACTTCAATACCGGATTCTGCTTCGTCCACTACCGCCGGCAGATTGCACGAACTGATGAGCCTCCGGAGCGCCTGAGGAATCCGGTATCGGCTGTGGGTGCGCTTTTCGACATTCCTGTTGACAGTATCGATATCAGCCGGGAATATCTTGATGTGCTGCGGCACCCGAAATACGGGTACGGCAAGAACATGAATCCTTGCATCGATTGCCGCATCATGATGACGCGAAAAGCCAGGGAGATGATGATCGAGCTCGACGCCGAATTCGTATATACAGGCGAGGTGGTCGGGCAGCGACCTATGTCGCAGCAGAAACCGACCCTCAGGCTGATTGAAAAGCAATCCGGCTTGGAAGGGCGTCTGCTGCGTCCGCTTTCGGCGAAATTGCTGCCGGAGACGGAACCAGAGCGCAAGGGGATTATCGACCGCAGCCGCCTGCATGACTTCTCTGGGCGCACCCGAAAACCGCAAATGGCGTTGGCGAAACAGTACGGCTTGAGCAATTTCCCGCAGCCGGCGGGCGGGTGTTGCTTCTTGACCGACCCTGCCTTCGCAAGAAAATTGAAAGACTTATTCGCTCATCGCAGTCCGGAGGAATGCGACCGCGACGACCTGATGCTGTTGGGTGTGGGACGGCATCTGCGTATCTCGCCCGATTTGAAACTGATAGTCGGGCGCGATGAGCATGAGAATCGGTACATCGATTCCGTGTGCGGCGACCGGATTCGCTTGGAAGCAGTCGGGGTGGTCGGTCCGGTGGTGCTGGCGGAAGGTGAATGCAGCCAGGGCAACCTGACCAAAGCAGCCGCCATCACTGCCAGGTACAGCGACGGGCACGATCAGCCGGTGCTCGAAGTCAAATACCGCCTGCCGGATCGCGAGGGAGTATTGGCGGTGAAGCCCATGCCTCCAGAGGAAGTGGCGGAATGGATCATACATTGAGATCACCGATGAGTGACGTTCCATGAGTGCTCGATTGCTGCTGCACGCCTGTTGCGCACCGGATGCTACCGTTGGTTTCGAACGGCTGATGCGGGACTGGCATGTCGTCGGCTACTTCTTCAATCCAAATATCCAGCCGATTGACGAATACTCCAAGCGCCTGTCGGACTTCCTGCGGTTGGGCTGCTCGATGAGTGTGGAAATCCGAACCGGTGAGTACCTGGAGCAAGCGTGGCTTGATGCGATCAAGGGGCTGGAAAGCGAACCAGAGCGCGGCAAACGGTGCGACGTCTGCTATCGGTTTCGCCTGGAGAATACCGCGGGGCTGGCGAAACGAGAAGGCTTCGATGCATTTGCCACCGTGTTGACCGTCAGTCCCCACAAGAATGCGCTGATTATCAATCAAATGGGACAGGAACTTTCCAGGCAAATGGGCGTTGATTATCTGGACACAGATTTGAAGAAGCAAGACGGCTTCAAACGCAGCGTGGAATTATCGAAGCAGCTTGGATTGTACCGCCAGAGATACTGCGGATGCCGTTATAGCTGGCGATAAGCGCGATATTTGACTTGTGTCATTCCTGCGGAAGCAGGAATCCAGAGTCTGACCTACCGCTGAGTGCACCCACCCGGCGGCAATCAATTCCTTAATCGGCAATCGGAAATCCACAGAGCCTATCGAATGCCAGAAATCGCTTACTTAGACAATAACGACACTACCAGAATGCTGCCGCAAGTATTGGAAGCCATGCTTCCGTACTTCGGCGAGAAATACGGCAATCCGGCGTCGTTGCATGATTTGGGACTGGAGGCAGAAAACGCCGTCAACGCCAGTCGCGAGACTGTCGCCAACGCGTTGGGCGTCCGAGCCGACGAATTGATCTTTACCAGCGGCGCCACCGAAGCCAATAATCTGGCTCTAATCGGCGCAGCACGGGCTCGTTCCAAGCGCGGAGCCCACATAATGACGTCCGGTATCGAGCATTCCTCCGTCATCAACGTCATGAAGTATCTGGGTGACAACGGATTCCAATTGGAAATCCTGCCAGTGGATCCCGAGGGCTTTGTTGATCCCGACGATGTGAAAGCCCGCATCCGCCCTGACACGATCCTGGTCAGCATTGTCCATGCTAACCACGAAATCGGCACGATCCAGGATATCGAAGCGATCGGCAAGACTTGCCGCCAACGCGATGTCTGGTTCCACACCGACGCTGCCCAGAGCTTCTGCAAAGAGCCCCTTGACCTGAGCAATCTGCCGGTGGATCTGGTGTCGTTAAATGCGCATAAGTTGCACGGTCCCAAAGGCATAGGCGCTCTGTATATCCGAAAAGGCGTGCGAATCAAGCGTATCATGGAAGGCGCCTTCCAGGAAAAGAACCTGCGTCCTGGCACCGAGAATGTCCCGGGCATCATAGGCTTCGCGAAGGCAGTCGAGCTGGTGTCGCAAGACATGGACGTGCAACGAAGCAGAATGAGCGCTTTGCGAGACAGACTGATCGACGGATTGCTTGCGATCCCGAAAACGAAATTGAATGGTCCGACCGGCGACCGGCGGCTCTGCAACAATGTGGACATCCTGTTCCGATACATCGAGGGCGAGGCAATCTTGATGCATCTCAATATCCGAGGAATCGCGGTGTCGTCAGGGTCCGCCTGCTCGTCCAAGACGTTGGAGCCAAGTCCGATCCTGACCGCCATCGGTCTGAAACACGAGGAATCGCACGGCTCGATCCGATTCAGCCTTTCCCGCTTCACCACCGAACAGGAAATCGACTACACTATAGAGCAGACAGGACAAGTGGTTGACACCCTGCGCGCCATGTCAGCCTTCGTCCCGGAACGAGACGAGACGTGACAGGCACTCGAACCGCTGGTTGAAAATCGAAAACTCAGGTAGTTAGCATGGCACTGCAATACACTCAGAAAGTACTGGAACACTTCAAGAACCCACAAAACGTCGGTGAGCTTGACAAGGCGGATGCTATCGCCACCGAAGGCAGTCCGGCTTGCGGCGATATGATCACTTTTTCGTTGAAGATCGACCCTGACACCCACGTGATCGAAGACATCCGATTCAAGTCCTATGGTTGTGCCTCCAACATAGCCACGGCATCGATCGCCACCGTGCTCTCGAAGGGCAGAACCATCGAACAGATCAAGTCGATGAATCCCAAGCAAATCGTGGACGAATTGGGCGGACTGCCTGCCATCAAAATGCACTGCGCGATCCTGGCGGTCAATGGCCTCAAAGCCGCCATCCACGAATGGGAACTCAAGCAAGGATTGGTGGTGCAGGAAACGGTGGAATTGTCGCCCAGAACCATCCGTCACCTATTGGAGAGAGTGATCAATCCTCAGACCGGTGCTCCCATCGTCAGCACCATGTTGAAAGACGTCCAGGTGGACGATGGCAAAGTGTACCTGGAGCTGACGCTTGCCGGCACCGATGATGCTTTCGCGACCAACATCATGAACGAGATCACCGAAGCGTTGGGGGAAATGAAGTGCGTGAAGCAGGTGATGATCCGCTTCATGGAATCAAAGCGGTCCGTCATCACAGAATTCAAACAGGATTGTTGATCTGAGGTGCTGTCAAACGACCCGTTTGACAGCCTTATTCTTTCCCCCCCGGTACCCGGGGGGAAAACACAAAGGGGGGCACTTCAATGTGCTGTCAAACGACTCGCTTGACAGGATCGTAGTATAGCCCCTTGTGGGTGTTTGTTGTGTTGCGGTGTGTCCTACTCTGCAGGAAGTGCGTAGGTCAGGATCCCTGTGATCCTGACATCGTTGTCTGCCTGAGACCCTTCACTTCGTTCAGGGTCACGGGTGAATGCGTCAGAGAGTGCTGTTAAACGACTCACCCGACAGCCTTATTCTTTCCCCCCCGGTACCCGGGGGGAAAACACAAAGGGGGGCACTTCAATGTGCTGTCAAGCGACTCGCTTGACAGGATCGTGGCATAGCCCCTTGTGGGCGTTCGTTGTGTTGTAGGGTGTCTCGCTCTGCCGGAAGTGTGTCAACAATTCGGGTATCCTCAAATGTATTCCGCCAAATACCTTTCGCATTTCCAGAAACCCCAAAACCTCGGGAGCATCGAGAATCCGAGCGCAACTGCCTACGTCGAATACAAGGGCAAAGGATGCTTCGATCGAATCAATATGACCGTGAAGGTTACTGATCATTTGGTCGAAGACATCCGCTATCAAATACGCGGCTGCTCTGGCACTATTGCTGCCTGCTCAGCCTTAAGTTCCCTTGTCAAGGGAAAATCAATCGATGATATTAAGCAATTATCGAAGGACGACATTGCCCGTGAGCTCGATGGCGTTCCCGAACAAAAACAGCACAGCATCGAGCTGGCGATGGAAGCCTTGAACAATATCCTTGATCAAATCGCGTGATGGACAATGGCGGATAGAATATCAACGTGAGATGGCGCATAATATCATGCGCCGTTTTTGTTGCCCCGACGATTTCCGTTGTTTTGATAGATCCTCTTGATTTTTGAGTCTGCGTTCAGTATATTATTGTACAGAATCTTCAACGAAATCAGAGTACAAGATGAGAAAAATCGGGCTGTGCTTCGTCGCGGCGATCCTTGGCGCCAACATCGCCATTTCTGCACCTTCTGAGTTCGGCGACATCCAGGTCACCCGCTGGGTCGATCCCCTGGGACGGACTCCGCTTTCCTACCAGCAGTACATTCTCCAGTACCCGCCGCGTCCAATCCAGGTACAGCGGCTGGTCAGTCCGCTATCCCCAACTGACCAGACCCCGTTTGTGATCTTGGTCGATCCGGTATTGTACCCCCAGATTTCCGCATCGATTGCCACTTACATGTCCGATCTTGCCGGCGATGACTTCAGCGTCATGCTGGTGCAGTGGGGCGGAGGCACTCCGGAGCAAGTCAGAGACAGCCTGATCGCCTGGCACAACAATGACCTGTGTGACGGCGCCGTGATTATCGGAGGCTTGCCGATTGCTTGGTTCGAACTGTACGAGGACTTCAACGATGACGGTATCCCGGACAGTCCCACTATGGTCAATTTCCCTTGTGATTTGTACTATATGGATCTGGACGGCCTCTTTGACGACCAGGACAACGATGGCATGTACGACGTCCACGAAGGCAATACCGACGCCGAAATCTGGATCGGACAGCTTCGCGCATCGACCTTGACCTGGTCGGAAGCCGAGCGGATCAACAACTACTTCGCCAAAGACCACGCCTATCGTCAGGGAAACCTTGTTCTGCCGTCCCTGGCATTGAACTATATCGACGACGACTGGGCGGGTGGCGCCTTGACATGGGGAGACGCACTCCGAACCGCTTTCGGCGCTGTCGTCACTTTCAACGACATCAACGAGACCACTGCCGACGGGTATCTTACGGAGCTTCACCAGGGCTATTCCTGCGTCCAGGTGGCGACTCACTCGTCGCCTTTCGTCCATTCTTTCAAGGAGAATAACGGATCCAGTTGGGGCTACATTCAGAATTGGGAAATCCGCAATAATGACCCCCAGGGTTACTTCTATAATCTGTTCGCATGTTCCAATTGCCGCTACGTGGAAACCGACTACATGGGCGGCTGGTACATATTCGCCCAGACTTACGGCTTGGGCGCTATAGGCTCCACCAAGACCGGCGCCATGCTGTTCTTCGAGGACTACTATCCGGTGCTGGCTGACATGGGTACCTTCGGCGAGGCTCTGTCGCACTGGTTCAATCTGCATGGCAATATCCCCGGGCATCAGATGTGGTCGAGATCTTGGTTCTACGGCATGACACATCTGGGTGACCCGACCTTGCGAATTCCGCTCAACCTCAGATTTGCCGGTATGGCGATCGACGACGACAGCACCGGCGTGTCTCGCGGCGACGACGATGCCGTATTTGATGCAGGTGAGATCATCGAATTGTCGGTGTTGGTCGAGAATCCTATGTCAACCCCCTGCAGCAACGTCTCCTTGGTCATTTCGACCGAAGACACCCTGTTATCTTTGACCGACGACAGCTCTTACGTATCATCGATTCCTTCAGAAGGCAATGCTGCATTCGGCGGATTCGTCATCCAATCCCATCAATTGACGCCCGACGGACACACCGCCTTGATCTCCATGGTATTGTCCGATAACCAGGGGCACACTTGGTACGATTCCTTCGACTTGGAAATCGCAGCGCCATATCCCGTGTGTTCCGCCTATCAAATCACTGAAATCGAGGGCAACGGCAATGGATGGGTGGACCCCGGGGAGACAATTGCCCTCAATCTGCTCACTTACAATAGCGGAAGCGAAACCATCAGGAACCTGGTCGCCGACGCCATGTTGCTTTCCGGCGAGGTCACGTTGATTGTGCACCACGTCGATTTCGGCAGCATCGATCCGGGAAGCGAAGCGTTTTCGCAGGTTCCGTTCTCGCTCATCGTCGAGAGCAGCCATCCCGCCCAACAAGCCGTACAACTGAAGATCAAGTATTCGATCGAGGAAGTGCAGATTTCCGAGGGTATGATCGCAGTACCGATGAGTTCCGGCTACGAAGCCACTTTCGAGTTCGAGACTGCTGATCCGTCGTTGCGCAGCTATGCCGTCAATGACGCTTACCAGAACGCCTGGCACTGGAGCACTCAGTACGCTTATAATGGCATTGGCAGTGAGAAATTCGGCGATCCCGGTCCCGCAAATTATCCACCTATGGCGGACGGCGCCGTCGAATTCCCATTATTTCCGATTGGGGGCAACGCCACCTTGACGATATTCCACAAGATCGATGCGGAAATCGGCTATGACGGCGGCATCATAGAGATCGATACCGGAGAAGGGTGGACCCTGTTGCACCCTACCACTGGTTACCCATATTCCGCCGGAAATAACGGCTCTTTCCCAGCCTACTCACCTTGCTTTTCCGGACAATCCGATTGGTCGCAGGCTGCGTTCCAGTTGCCGGTTGTCATTGGCTTTGCCAAAATTCGGTTCCGATTCGGGTCGGACGGCGGCGTCGAAGGACTGGGCTGGTATCTGGATGATGTGACGTTCTTTTCCCCGGTCGTTGATGTAAGCCGGGAACTTCCGGGAGCCGCCGTTCCCGATTACTTCCTGCTCTTACCCGCTTATCCCAATCCCTTCAATGCTTCGACAAGACTGGAATTCGCGATCCCGCCTGGTCTGACCGCCGATGCCAGGTTTGAGTTGTTCAATATCCTGGGGCGGAATGTCGCCACCTTGTGGCAGGGCACCGCACCCGGGAAACACACGGTCGTCTGGTCTGGCACTGATTCAAACCGCAATGCTGTCGGCAGTGGTGTGTATTTCCTGCGCCTGAGCTCACCTGAGTTTTCTCACACCATAAAGCTGGTCTTGTTGCGCTAATCCCCAGATTGCCTAAATAGAGATAAGCGTGCCTATCGAGAAATCCCCTCCAGGGGATTTTTTTTGCCCGAATCGGCATCATCGTCTCACTGTCAGCGTGCGTTCGGAGTGGGAGAAACCACGGCAGCGACACGATGAAAAATACTGGGGTGGGCGAGTTTTCTTGGACGTAAGATGGGCAGGACTCTGTATGATTTTGTTAAATAATGAATAACGATTGTGAACAATTATCAACAATTTTCACAATAATCGTGATTGGCTCTTGACAATGTCAAAATTAAGTATTATCTTTATGCGAACTCGTGTAACCCTATTTACCATAGATAATACTACTGACCCCCGCCATTTTCGGGCAATTGCGACAATAATAGAAGAGAAAAGAAACGCGCGAAAAGTAATTCCAACAAACTGAAGGAGTAGGAGGAACGATGCGCAGAATTTTGATTGGTTTGTTAGTTGCGGCAATGGTGGTCTCGGTATCCTTCGCAGCTTCCGCCAAAGACGAAGCCGCGGTGAAGATCCGTGAAATGAAGGCGCAGGGCTTGTATGATGCACAGCTCTGGGACGAGTTCTACGGCGTTGGCGAAGCGCCGGTTGACAATCCTCTGACAGGCGGTGAAACCATCGGCACGGCTACTGTGATCGGCGCTCTGCCCTATGTGGACTTCGGGAACACCTGCGTCGCCGTCAACGACTATGATGAAGCGTGCCCTTACACCGGCTCTACGTCCCCCGACCTGGTGTACAGCTTCACTCCCGCTGCCAACATGGTCGTCAATGTTGATCTGTGCTGGCCCGGCACCTTGTACGACACCAAGTTGTACCTCTATGAGAACGCCTATACGCCCGGATTTTACTTCGCCTGCAACGACGATTGGTGCCCGGGATATGTCTCTCAACTCAACGGGTTGTCGCTGACCGGCGGCAACACCTACTACATCGTGATTGACGGCTACGGTGGAGACTGCGGAGACTACGAACTGCACGTGACTGAATACGTCCCACCGCCTCCGGGAGGCGAAACTTGCGCCACGGCGATCGGCGTAACTATTCCGGCAGATTTACCCTATAGTGACGTTGGGCAGACCACCTGTGGCAAGCTCGACGATTACTACAACACCTGCCTTGGTTCCTACGACGAAGGCGAAGACATCCTCTATGAACTGACTGTCACCACAGCCATTGATCTGAACATTGAAGCATTCGCAGCTTCGTACATGTACATCGGAATGGCTGTGAGCGCCACTTGCCCTCCGGGACTCACGTGCTTGTACATGTCCCAGAACTATACCAGCCCGTACCGGTTGAGTCAGATTCATCTGGAGCCAGGCATGTATTGGCTCATGATCGACACCTGGCCCTCACCCGATTGTATTCCCACGTTTGATCTCAGCATCACTCAGTATATCCCGCCGCCCCCCCCGCCTCCGTGTGGTGGACCCGATTGCGGTGGATACTACTGGGCGAACAACCTGCCTGATCCATTGAATGAGTGCCTGTCTCAGCCATTCTACAACTGGGTCGTCAACACGGACAACACGTTGCTTCTGGGTGACGATCAGCTATCTGGTCCGTATCCGATTGGATTCCCGTTCACGTTCTACGGCATAACCTATACCAATTTCTGGGTGTGCTCGAACGGCTTCATCAGCCTTGACGGATTGAGCGGCTCTCCATATACCAATGGACCTATCCCTTCCAGCTCGAGTCCCAATAATATCGTCGCATTGTTCTGGGATGACCTGAATCCGGGCATGATGGACCCGATCTATTACGGAAATACCACCTACTACGGTGGTTCCGCACTCGTTGTAACCTTCTACGGCGTCCACAGTTATTCCGGTCCCGGCACGCTTACTGCGCAGGCGATTTTGATGGCAAATGGGAATGTCAAATTCCAGTACCAGGCTTTCGATGGCGGTTTTGTCACGACCAGTTCCACCGTCGGAATCGAAGGTCCTGGCGGTGCTTGCGGCACCGCATATCTCTACAACGATGCCCAGCATCCTATGCCTGCTGGATTGGCAGTGGAGTTTGGTACCCTCGAGGAGCGTCTGCCTGTTGAGCTGACCTCTTTTGAGGGTGTCGCCATGAACGAAGCCGTCCGTCTGACCTGGACGACAGCCTCCGAAACCGACAACGATCACTTCGTATTGTCCCGCTCGACTTCTGAAGGCGGTCAATACACCCAGATCGCCACGGTTTCCGGCGTGGGCGAGTCCGCCAATGAATCCAATTACAGCTACGTAGATCGGAACCTGATCAACGGCGCCACCTACTATTATCGCCTGGCAGACGTGGACATCAACGGGAACGTGACCAATCACGACATCACCGTGCATGCCACCCCGTCAGCCGGAGCCTTGGGTGTAGTCGTTAGCAGCTACGACCTGCATCAGAACTACCCTAACCCCTTCAACCCGACCACGACCATCGTCTATGACGTCAAAGAGACCGGTCACGTGACGTTGGTGGTGTACAACACCATCGGTCAAGAGGTCGCGACCCTGGTGGATGAGGTGAAGGACAACAACCGCTATCAAGTGACTTTTGATGCGTCTGGATTGGCTGCAGGCGTGTATTTCTATCGTCTGAATGTCAATGATTTCAGTGAAGTTGCTAAGATGGTAATCTTGAAGTAAGCAGTCACTTCCGGAACTGAAAGCCCCATCCCGACTCCGGGATGGGGCTTTCGCATGATGTGGGGCTTACCATGCTAAGCCCCTGCGAAATCGTCCAGATGTGGCTTTCATTGCGTGAGTTCGTCAAGAACCGGGACTTGCCGCTCTGATGAGGAGAATACTACTGACCCACAATTCGGGAGATTTGCTCGAATAATAGCTAAGAATGCTCGAACATTGTCCCTATTAAGGAGGAGGAGGAACAATGCGTAAGTTAGTCGGTTTGTTAAGCCTGATGTTGCTGGCGTTCGTCGGCACCTGTTGGGCAATCGGAGAGAACTGCTCAAGTCCGATCGTGGTCACAATTCCATCTGCCCTTCCCTACTACGATAATTATCAAACCACCTGCGGCAAGGTCCAGGATTATAGCGTCACATGCCTTGGCGATTTTGATAGCGGCGAAGATATTATTTATCAGTTGAATGTCACCGCCACGATAGTCCTTAATTTCAATTTAACGTCCAGCTATAGCTGGATGGGAATGGCTCTCGATGATGCTTGTCCTCCGGCAATACCTTGCATGGCAACTGCTTCCGGTCATTATAGTCCCTGGGCAATATCCAATATTACCTTATACCAGGGAACCTACTGGCTAATGATCGATAATTGGCCCACACCAAATTGTATTCCGTCGTTCAATCTGAGTATCTCCACTCCCAATCCCCCTCCGCCAAATGAGACCTGCGCCGGCGCCATACATGTCAACACTCCCGTTCCCTATACCTACACTGGAAACCTTGGCTACTTTGATGACTGCTCAGGGGGTCCATACTTTGATGTATTCTTCAATGTGACCATCCCTGAAAATGGGTTATGCAACTTCAATATGTGCAATAGCAACGGCGATACTTACATGAAGGTTTACACTGATGGAATCTGCTGTTCCTTCAACTATGTATATGATGATGAAGGATGCGGTGGCAATGATCCATCAATCAATATTGATCTCACCGCCGGTCAAACCGTACTCGTCGAATGTGGCTATTCCTATTCTACCGGCGGTGAATATTCACCATATACTTTGAATATCACACCTCCTCCGCCGCAAAATGAAACCTGTGCCGGTTCCATAAGCCCCAGAACCTTTCCCTATTCCTACAGCGGAAATCTTGGCATCACCGATGACTGTTACGGGGGTCCAGCCTTCGATGTATTCTTCAACGTAACCGCCCCTGAAAATGGACTATTTAACTTCAATATGTGCAACAGTAGTGGCGATGCTTATATGTTGGTTCACACTGATGGACTCTGCTGTTCAGAAAATTTGATGATTGTTCATAGTGGATGTTCGGGTGATGACCCTTCGGTTGACCTTAATTTGACCACCGGTCAAATCGTATATCTCCAATGTGGTTATTACTTACCTTCCGGCGGTGCCTGGTCACCTTACAATTTTAATGTTTCCTACATACCATCGCCTGACTATTATTGGAGAAACAGCTGTGGTGAAGGTACCGCGAATCTACCGGTTCCAGGCTTCCACTGGGAAGATGTAACCACCAATCAGGTTCCATGTGATCCAAGTAATACTCCACAAGACGGATCTTTGGGCGATGACGACTGGGAAGGTCCTTTCCCCATTGGATTCACTTTCGACTATTACAACGAACCCTACACCGAATTCACCATTTGTTCCAATGGATTTTTGATGCTGGGGAGCACCGGCGACATCCAGTATATGAATGAATGCTTTCCCAGCACCGATCAACCCAATAACATATTGGGTTGGTTCTTTGATGATCTGAACGTCGCATCTTCACAACCTACTACCGTGTACTGGGGTAATGCTTACGTAGATGGGGTGTATGCCCTGGTTGTAACCTTTAATTGCGTTCCTCGCTATGGCGAATATACCGAATTTATTACTGCTCAAGCTATTCTGAAGGACAACGGTAACATCAAATACCAATACCATACCATTACACCGAACTTCGTGACCGATGAAGCCACGATGGGTATTGAGAATAGAGTTGGTATGGCGGGTGTTCGATACCTGTGCTGGGGTGAAGAGGGTTATTGTCTCCAAGATAGTTTAGCGATTGAGTTCGGTACTACCCCTGGTCCCTTGCCTGCCGTTCATGTGACCGCCGAACGTCAAGGTTCTGATATCGTTCTCAGCTGGGAACAGATTCCTTTTGCCCAACAATACCACATTTATCGCGGAACTGACCCTGATCCTACGCCCACAGGGACTCCACACGCCATTGTATCAGACACTACTTGGACGGACCCTCTAGTCATAGATTCCGCCAGCAGGTATTTCTATATTGTCACTGCCTCTGATGAAACGACAATGCGATAATGTTTTTGCCATTTGCCTTCTCCCTTACCGAGTAGGGGAGTAAAATTTGGAGTGCGCAGGCTTGCCTGCGCCTTAATGTTCTGCAGGGTCTTATCCCGACTGGTCGGGATGTGACCCTGTAGGTCTTAGTTGGTTATCCCGATTTTTCGGGATGCGGGGACGAATTGAAGGGGGGTAGTATTGATCTTCCCCTATGAGGAAGCCCATCACGTCATTTCGGGGTGGGGCTTTTTCGTAGTGTAGGGTTCAGCATGCTGCAACCCTACTCCTCCACAAATGCGAATTTGCCTCACCCTCCGGAAATCTTGTCTGTGTTGAATTATTTCCTTGACAATTTCGAAATTAAGTCGTATATTAGTGCGAAGTAGAATACCCGTACTAAGTAGAATATCTTGTCGCCCCGATGCGCTTATTGACAACTAGGATGTAGAAGCGCATGAGGAATATTGAATTCTAAGAGGAGGGATAATGCGCGAGCCAACCGTCGGTTTGTTGAGCCTGATGTTGCTGGCGTTCTTTGGCAACTGTTGGTCAATTGGAGAAACCTGCTCAAATCCAATTGTGGTCAATATTCCAGCTGCCATCCCCTATAACAGTAATCAAACTACCTGCGGTAAGCAAAATAATTATTTCTTCACTTGTCTCAACGATTATGATGGTGGCGAAGACATCATTTATCAGTTGAATGTCACTGACTATATACCTCTTACTTACAGCTTAACGTCCAGCTCTCACTGGATGGGAATGACTCTCGATGATGCTTGCCCTCCGGACGAGTATAATTGCCTTGCCACTGTTACAGGTGAAAATGGACCCTGGACATTATCCAATCTTACCTTGTACCCTGGAACCTACTATCTTATGATCGATACTTATCCTCCTCCAAGTTGTATTCCGTCGTTCAATTTGAGTATTACTACTCCCAATCCTCTCCCACCTAATGAAACCTGTGCCGGTGCCATTCAAGTCAATACTATTCCCTATACCTATAATGGAAATCTTGGCTATATCAATGACTGTCCAGGGCGACCATACTTCGAAGTATTTTTCAATGTGACCGTTCCTTACAGTGTATTATACAACTTTAATATGTGCAACAGCAACGGCGATACTTATATGAGGATTTACACTGATGGTGTCTGCTGTTCTAATAACTATGTAGAAGGTGATGACGAATGCGGTGGTGATGACCCGTCAATTTATCTTGATCTGACAGCCGGTCAATCTGTAATAGTCGAATGTGGCTATTGGTATTTTTCGTCCGGCTTCTATGCGCCATTTACCTTGAATATTACACCACAACCCCCACAAAATGATATCTGCATAGGTACTATAAATCCCAGAACTTTTCCCTATTCTTATAGTGGAAATCTTGGTCTTACCGATGACTGTCCCGAGGGTCCAGCCTTCGATGTATTTTTCAATATAACCGCCCCGGAAAATGGATTATTTAACTTCAATATGTGCGGCAGTTATGGTGACACTTATATGAGGGCTTACATTGATCAAGGCTGCTGTTCTTATGTCTCTTTGGAAGGCTATGACGAATGCTCTGGCGATGACCCTTCGATTGACTATAATTTAACCGCCGGTCAAATCGTATATCTCGAATGTGGCTATAATTCTCCTACCGGTGGTGCTTATAAACCATATAATCTAAATATTTCATATGTACCTTCATTTAACTATTATATGAGAAATAGCTGTGGTGAAGGTAACCCTATTTTACCGGTTCCAAGCTTCCACTGGGAAGATGTAAACACCTATGTAATTCAGGGCGCCCCCAGTATTGACCCGCAGGACGGGTACTTGGGTAATGATGACTGGGAAGGTCCCTTCCCTATTGGATTCACTTTCAACTATTACAATGAACCATACACTCAATTTATCGTCTGTTCCAATGGATACTTAATGCTGGGGAACACCGGCAGCGTCCAAGAGATTACTGAGTGCATTGGAAACAACTATCCGCCCAACAACATGTTGGCTTGGCTCCTTGATGATTTGGACCCAGGGTATAATTATACTCTGGTATACTGGGGGAATGATTACGTAGATGGGCTTTATGCCATGGTAGTAACTTTTAATAATATTCCTAACCATTACGAACCTACCGAAACTATTACCGCTCAAGTCATTTTGAAGGAAAACGGTAACATCAAATACCAATATGACACCATTACTCCGAATTTCTTGACCCACCAATCTACGATTGGTATTGAGAATCGAACTGGTCAGCTGGGTGTTCCATACCTGTGCTGGTTTGACAGTATTTATTGTTTCCACGATAGCTTAGCGATTGAGTTCGCCAGCTCCGGTCCCTTACCTGTCGTTCATGTAACCGCTGAAGTTCAAGGTTCTGATATCGTTCTTAGATGGGAAAACACTCCTTTAGTTCCACAATACCGTATTTACCGCGGAACCGAACCTGATTTTGCACCCTCAGGGACTCCATACGCTATTGTATCTGACACTACCTGGACTGACCCGTTAGTAATAGATTCCACCAGTAGCTATTTCTATATAGTCACTGCCTCTGATGACACGACTATGCGATAATATTTACCAGTTCCTTGTCATTCCTGCGCAAGCAGGAATCCAGTTTTAAAGTGGTGTCAGGTGTCCTCACCTGACACTTCTTTTTCCAGAATACTCTCACAGCGGTGGAACAAAAAGTGAGTATGTCGGGTTCTTCATGAACTTGACCATTCTTCCCCCCTACAGAGTAGGGGGGAACATAAGGGGGGTCAATCGCACAGGCTCAGAGCCCTAAAATGCGATAAAGGAAGCCCCATCCCGGTTTTTCGGGACGGGGCTTCTTAATATCACTATCATGTAGAAGCTTAGCATGCTAAGCCCCTACCGAATGCTACTTGGCTATCGCCCAGTCCGGAAACTGAGAAAAATCAATCCCAAAGACCGGTTTCCCCAACAGGTACATCACGGCGGTGACAATCACCACCCCAAACCAATTGATGAGGAATCCAGTCTTAGCCATATCGGATACTCTCAGCCGCTCCGTGCCAAAAACGATCGCGTTAGGCGGCGTAGCGACCGGCAGCATAAATGCGCACGAACAAGAAATCGTTCCCGGAATCATGAGCAACAAGGGATTCATCTTTACCGCCACTGCCAGCGATCCCAGAATGGGCAGCAGCATCTGCGCGGTCGCAGTATTTGAGGTCATTTCGGTCAAGAAGGTCGCTACGGTGCAGACTAAAGCTATGAGGATGATGGGGTGCAAGAAGGCCGCACCCTGAAGTTGATTGCAGAACCATAGCGTCAGTCCCGACTCCTTGAAACCGCTCGCCAACGCAAATCCGCCTCCGAACAGCAATACGATCCCCCATGGCAGTTGAGCCACCGCATTCCAATCCATGATTCTGGAAAATCCCGGCTTCCTGGCGGGGATCAAGAACAGGAGGAAGGATAACGTGATCGCCACCGTACCATCATCAAGGAGCTCAGGTCTGGCAAACAACTGACTCCAGCCGGGAATGGTGATACTCCCCAGATTCAATGGTTCACGGGAAAGCCAGAGCAAAGCCAGGACCACAAAATCCGCCAACACAATCTTTTCCTCAAAGGTGAGCGGACCCAATTCCTCATATTGCTTTCGAAACAGACTGGAATCGATGCCCTCCAGCTTCCATTTTCGCGGGCAATAGAACACGCCCAGCAGCCACCATACGAAGACGAGAAGCGCCACCGTGCACGGGAACGCCACTAACATCCATTTCGTGAAGCTGATGTCGGGAGCATCAGGGAATGTGATGTCAAATATCCGCACGAACGACAAATTGGGCGGGGTCCCGACCAGCGTGGCGATGCCTCCGATCGAGGACGCGTAAGCGATAGCCAGAAGCACGGCGATAGCGTATTTCTTGACCGCTGCCTTGCCCACCGCTTCTTCCAGGTTCAGGATAATCGCGAGTACGATGGGGATCATCATCATCGCAGTAGCCGTGTTCGAAATCCACATGGAAATGAATGCGGTCGCAACCATGATCCCCAGCAGGATCCCACGAGGGCGCACGCCAAACCACAAGAGCACTCGTAGAGCAATCCGCTTGTGCAGATTCCACCGTTGCATCGCCAGCGCCACCAAAAATCCACCAATGAACAGGAAGATGATGTTATTGAAATACAAGGGCGCCACCACGCCCCCGCTCATTATGCCCAGTGTCGGAAACAAGATCACAGGAAGTAAGGAAGTGACCGCCAAGGGAACCGCTTCCGTGATCCACCAGATCGCCATGAGCAAGGCGACGGCTGCAGTTCGAGTCACTGCCGGATGCCCCGGATCCAGATCGATAAACTGCAAGAAAAGAATGCTCAACACTGGTCCCCCAATGATTGCCAGGGTCGAAATCAGGTTGTTTTTCCTGCTGGACTCGTCTGACAATTCGTCCATGGTAACGCCTCATTCTTTATCCTGTGCCTGTTTCCTGACCGATTCTCGCACGCAAATCTAATAACAAAAAGCAACATTGTCAATCACATCTTTGAGAAAATGAGCGTTTCGCGATTTTGGACTTGAAAGAGTCCATAGAATAGGTTATATTACATACCGGCAACCGCACGTCTGTTGAAACAAAGGAGCGCGCGATGAGACCTTGTGTAATCTTGATTCTTGTCGTCCTCGTCATTTCTGCACCTGCTTTCGCGCAGTACAGTATTTCGGGGTCGCTGAGTGGTGGTCAGGCGGGATTGTATCCCAAAGCCGCTATCGCATTTCCAGTCCAGGGCGGCAACTATACCTACGCAGTGACGTTTTTCGCATCCTACACCATTGGCGATCTCGCCGCCGGCGGCTATATCGTGGCGGCGTTTCAAGATGTGAATTGGAATTTCTTCCCTGACCCGGGCGATCCTTTCGGGTACTACGACGGAGACCAGGTGACGATTGTCAACCTCCCGCCAAGCCAGACCGGCATTGACATCCATTTGAACCTCCAACCTGACGAACGCTTCTACGGCACGATATATTATGAGGGCACCTTAACAGGCGCCACCATCCTGCGGGCTTTCGATAACCCGTCTTTCGCCGGCAATCCGGTCAAAATCGACATTGTCCGCGATACCACAGGCGCCGGCACCGGACCATACGAATTTCGAATCAGCCCTGGCACTTATTTTTTCCAGGCGCACATGGATCAGAACGGCGACCTGGAGCCCAATGTGGGAGAACCGTTCGGCTATTATGGTGAGCCCGCGGACCCTGCACCGGTGATCGTTACCGCCACCAATTGGCCCACCGGTATCGATGTGACCATGCAAGAAATACCCCTTTTGCCGGTTACGGATTTGACCGTTACCCGTGACACAACGGACATCGTCCTGCAGTGGAGCCCTGTCCCTTACGTGCAGATATACAACCTCTATCGGAGCGTTGCCCCGAATCCGTCGCCGGGCGGAATTCCGCATGCATCCGTCGCCGGCACTACATGGACCGACCCGGATGCGGTCAACGCAACGGCGAGATACTTCTACGTCGTGACTGCCACTGACAGTGCACCCTGAGCTTCGGTGTCCAAAACCGATGCTGCTATTGCGCGAACGCGGCTGTAAACCGCAACATCTTCAGCCGGATTCAGCGGTGCCTAATGTGCGAAATTTCGCAAATGAAATTTGTACTTGACTTTGACCCCTTAAATTTCGTAAATTAATATAATTTGTGACGCATGGCTTTCGCAAAGGATGATTCATGAATCGCTGGGTGATGATTTCGGCGCTGTGTTTGCTCTTCGCTGGATTGGCTCTCTCGCGTCCGGTGCGGCTGGACGTCATGCCTCAATTCCTGTTTTTCTTGACGGGCATTCGTTCCGCCGATTTGGAAAATCCCGCACAATCGGACGGCTGCACTACCGCTCTGATTTCCGGCAGAGTTACGCCGGACGGACGTCCCTTGCTGTGGAAAAACCGTGACGTGCATGGTCCCGACCAGGAATTCGTATATGACGATTCCGGGATCTATGCGTTCACGGGCATGACCTATGCGGGAGTGACCGACCAGAATTGGGGCGGCGTCAATGAAGTCGGGTTCGCCATCGGCAACGCCAACGCCTGGAATCTGCCGGACCGAGAGCCCGGCGCCGACGACGATGGCATTATTATCAAACTGGCGTTGCAGACCTGCGCCACCGTCGATGATTTCGAACAGATTATGGATTCCACCAACGGTCCGGGTCGAACCAGACCTGCCATCTATGAAGTGATGGACGCCTCTGGCGGATTGTCGGTATTCGAAGCAGCGGACTACTATTATGATCGTATCGACGTCTCGGACAGCGTTCAAGTCCCGGCAGGCTACTCGGTACGATCCAATTTTTCCTACAACGGCACCAGCAATCACGTGGGTCAAAACCGGCACGATCGTGCCATCGATTTGATGGAAGCTGCCATCGATTCTGGCGGAATCACTGAACGGTATATAATTCGCAACGTGGCAAGAGATCTCCTCACTCCTGAGGTCGATCCGTATCCGTTGCCCTGGATGGGGAACCAGGGCGGCATGGAAACCGGCTGGGTCGAAATCCATGACGCCATCTGCCGCGATATCACCACCTCCGCGTTCGTGGTACAAGGTGTGCATCCCGGCGAGAATCCCCTTCTGTCAACATTTTGGGTGATGGCTGGCGAGCCGTCCCATTGCATCGCAGTCCCACTCTGGGTGCATTCCGGGAACGTGCCGGAGGAACTGGACGGCGATTCGACTTCCGCCATTTGCGATCGGGTCCTGGAAATCCGAAATACCACGTATGATACTTCCTCGTCCGCGGATGATATTCTGGACTTGTGGTCCTTTGTCGATCCTCGTGGAGGGGGGCTGTTCGAATGGCTGCATCCGTCAGAGGATTGTATCTTCACGATCGCCGACGACTCGATGGCGTCCTGGAGGACCAGCTTGCCGAATCCGGTTGCGATGGTAGCTGTCCAGGACATGTTTGCGGATCTGGCATTGCAGCGACTGACAGACTGGGCGCCGCCTCAAGCGCCCCAGCATCTCGTTGGCTATGTGGACGAAGATGGACTCTGTCTGCAATGGGATCCCGTGACCCAGGACATTTTCGGCAGACCTACGACGGTGACCGGATACCGAATCTATGCGCAAACCGCCCCTTTCAGCGGTCGTGAGGTCGGACAGCGGATTGCAGCAACTGCCAATAATTCCTTCAGTTTCGGCGCGGTTTTCCCTTACGCTGTCAGCTATATGAGGGTTACCGCCTATACTCAAGAATCTTCTCCATTGTCGAACCGTCAGTGCAACACTTCCCAGAGCGCGGAGTGATCAGGAGGTACAGAAGTATCGTTTCTGGAGATTTTGGTTGACAAGGGGAAAGATTTTTTGTATATTGTCTGATTAAAGACTCTATCTCAAGCCAAATGGGATCATGTTAAAACCACGAAAGCGTATTACCAAGCAGCAGATTAAAGAAGATAAATTAGTTACCTTCACTGCAAAAGCATCGTCTTTCTATACCGAAAATTCTCGTACCATCATGGCGGTCGCCGGCGTTCTTGTAGTATTAGCCGTCGCGGTGGGGTTCTTTATCAATAGTCGTGCGCAAGCTGAGAAGACTGCGACCTTCGATTTGACGCTGGCAAAAATTGAAATTGGTCAGCAGAATTATGATACGGCTGCCGAGAAGCTGACGAAAATCATCGAGAACTACAGCGGAACGCGCTCGGCGGCTGACGCGTTGTTCTTTCTCGGAAACGTCTATCTGTCTCAGGGAAATTGGGAGCAGGCTCGAGCGACCTTCCAAAGATATCTGAGTGACTATGGCAGGGATCGCCAACTTGCGCCAGCCGCAACTGCCGGGATAGGTCTGGCTGACGAGCAGGAAAAGGAATTCCAGGAAGCGGCACAACAGTACTTACAGGCGGCGGACCGATATCCGCAGATGTATAATGCTCCGCAGTATCTGCTGGATGCCGGAAGATGTTTTGGCTTGGCTGGCGATACCGCCCGTGCCAGGGAAATGTTCCAGTCGATCATCGATCGTTACCCGAAATCTGAACTGAAAACACAAGCCGAAGATGAATTGAACCGATGGTAAGCCCATCTTTTTCAATAAAATTTCCTTGATTTTAGGGAAATTCTTGCTTATATTTAGGAAAAGTGGGCTAATCACCCACTTTTTTGTTTGACTTTTTTTGGCAATCGGAAATGGAATATCCGGGGAGTCTGACGTCGGTTTCCAGGGAGCTGGACGAGCTCATCGAGAGCGAGAATTTGCACCTGGTGGACGCGAAAGTCGGCACTGGCAGCAGGTTTCCGCTGATCAAGCTTCTGGTGGATCGGGAAGACCGTTTCGTGACTGTCGACGATTGCACCAGCATCAGCCGACGAGTGACGGAGCTCCTGGATCGAACCGACTGCTTTCCCCAGGGATACCGATTGGAGGTGTCGTCGCCCGGCATATCCCGCGAGTTGCATGAGCCGTGGGAGTTTCGAAAGCATCTGGATCGGAAATTGCGAATCTCGTACCGTGATCACGACCAGGTCAAAGACATCGAAGGATATCTGGTCGAGATCGAGGCAGATGCATTGGTCGTTAACGACGGGACCGCTGACATCACAATTTCTTTTGAGGCGCTGGTACAAGCGAAGTCGATTATTGACTGGCACCGCCCGCCTGCGTATCGGGCACGGTAATTGGCAGCCTTCTAGGTCTTGTTAAGGAGAATGGCGATGAATTACGCCATCGTGGAAGCCATCCAACAACTGATTCGTGACAGGAACATCGAGCGCGAGGTCTTTCAAGAGATCATCGAATCCGTGTTCCTCGCCATCATCAAGAAGAAATACGGCTCCACCGAGAATTTCGACGTTATCTTCAACCTCGATAAAGGGGACATCGAGATATACTGCGAGAAAACCGTCGTTCCGGACGGCGAACTGACCGATCCTGTATTGCAGATCGAACTGAGCCGGGCTCAGGAATTCGATCCAGACATGGGAGCAGGCGAAGTCTTCGTCGAGATCATCGACTACCGGCAGTTTGGACGACGGCTGATCACCTCCGCCAAGCAAAATCTGGCGCAGAAAATCAAAGAGATCGAGAAAGAGAACATCTTCAGCGAGTATTCCGAACGTGTCGGCGAGATTATCATAGGCGAAGTGCATCAAATCAATCGCAAAGAAATCAGATTGTACCAGGATCGCGTGGAAGTCATCATGCCGCGCCAGGAACAGATCTACAGCGAGCGCTATCGGCGTGGGGACAGTGTGCGCGCCATCGTGAAAAGTGTCGAACGCACGTCGAAAGATCCCGAAATCATCGTATCCCGCGCTGATCCCGCGTTTGTTAAGCGCTTGTTCGAGCTGGAAGTCCCTGAGATATATGACGGAATCATCGAGATAAAGAAAATCGCCCGTGAACCGGGCGACCGCACCAAGATCGCCGTTTTGTCCAACGACAAGCGCATCGATCCGGTGGGCGCCTGCGTGGGAATGAAGGGAATTCGGATCCAAGCCATTGTGCGCGAGTTAAATAATGAAAAGATAGATATCATCCACTGGAGCCAGGATCCGGAAACCTTCGTCAAACGTGCCTTGTCTCCGGTCTCGCCCACATCGGTCACCTTCGACGAAGGCACCAAACACGCCACGGTGGTCATCCCCGATGACCAGATGTCGATGGCGATCGGAAGGCATGGGCAGAATATCCGCCTGGCGTCAACTATTACCGGTTACGACATCGAGCCGGTCAAGGAATCGGAATTCTTCGTTGACGAGTTGGATCTGGCAGAGGTGGAAGGGCTGTCGCCTGCCGTCATAGGGAAGTTGAAAGAAGCGGGGCTTCAATCCGCTGAAGATGTGCTTGATGCCGGCAAAGACAAGCTTATGGAGATCAAGGGGATCGGTGAAAGAACTGCCGACAAGATACTGGAGACTGTCGGGTCCTACTTCGAGGAGTGATTAGCGTCTTGATAGAAACCAAAACACGAAAAGTGTTCCAGGTCGCCAAGGAGCTGAAGATTGCCAGCCCGACTATCCTGGAATTTCTTGAATCGCAGGGCTACTCCATCGCCAAGCAGCACATGAGCCCTGTGAACCAGGAGATGTACGAGCAAATCATCAAGAAGTTCGACAAGAATCGCTGGAATCAATACCAGACCGAAATTCAAACCGAGAAAGACGAACAGAAGCGAACACACGCCGAACAGCTTCGTCGGGACGAGCTGCGGAAAATCCTCGAGACAAAGGAGAAAACCCCGGAAAAGATCGAGCTCCCCAAATACAAGCCCCCTGTGGTCAAGGCGCCTCCGGTGGAAGTGGCGGAGATGGAAGAACTCGAAGAGTCCGAGGTCGAAGCCGCAGCTCACGAAATTGGCAAGATGCCGAGACCCGTCAAGCCTGCGCGTATAGTTGAGGCGGGGGCGGCTCCGGCTAGAGCAACCATCGAGCAGCCCGCGCGGAAACCGAAGCAAGTAGAAAAGAAGATTATCGTTCCCGAGCCAAAGAAGGCGAAGCCGAAGAAACGAACCGAACTTGAACCGGAAATCGAAGAAGCGCCGGTTGTTGCCGATAAGTTGGTCAAAGAGGAGAAGCGTCCGGAGAAACGTGTCCGCCGTCGACGCCGGGGAATGAGGAGAACGGTAGAGCCCGAGATCCTGGCGGTCGAAGAGATCCGCAAAGGGAAAAAGCCTGTGCGTGGCAAAGAGGAGGTAAGGGAGCCCAAACGCCGCCGTCGGAAACGGAAACGAGTAGATGTGCGCGAGGTGGAGCAGAGCATCCGCCAGACTGTCGCTGCGATGGAGTCCACCAAGACGCGGCGCCGCTACAGAAAAACAGCAGTCGAGGAAGGGGTCGCTGTCGATCAAAACGTCCTTCGGCTGACAGAATTCATAACTACCCAGGAGCTGGCGAATTTGATGGAGGTCGAGGTCAGCGAGATTATTCGAAAGCTGATGGATATGGGTCAGTTAATCTCCATCAACCAGCGGTTGGACCATGACACCATCGAACTCATCGCCTCCGAGTACGAATACCAGGTCGAATTCGTGACCGGCGCAGAAGAAGAGATTGAAGAAGCCGAGATCGAAGATGAGGCGAATCTCTCGCCTCGAAATCCGGTAGTCACCGTCATGGGACATGTGGACCATGGCAAGACCTCGCTGCTTGATTACCTGAGAAGAAGCAGCATTATCTCGACCGAATCCGGGGGAATCACCCAGCACATCGGAGCCTACGAGTTGCAATACAACGGTCGCGGAATCACCTTCCTGGACACGCCGGGACATGAAGCCTTCACTGCTATGCGTGCGAGAGGCGCTCAAGTCACGGATATCGTGATTCTGGTGGTCGCTGCCGATGACCACGTGATGCCTCAGACGTTGGAAGCCATTGACCATGCCCGATCCGCCAGCGTTCCAATCGTAATTGCGGTCAATAAGATCGACAAACCAAACGCCGATCCCGACCTGATCAAGAAAGAACTCGCGGATCATAATATCCTGGTGGAAGAGTGGGGTGGACGGTACCAGTCCGCCAACATCTCGGCGAAGAAAGGCGATGGGATTGAAAAACTGCTAGAGGAAGTACTGTTTGCCGCCGACGTGCTGGAACTCAAAGCTAATCCGAACCGCAACGCCAAGGGTGTCGTTGTGGAGTCGATGCTCGACAAAGGCAGAGGAATCGTCGCTACCGTCTTGATCCAGAACGGCACGTTGAACATCGGAGACTTCTTCCATTGCGGGCAGCATTACGGTCGCGTCCGTGCGATGTTTGACGAAAAAAGCAAGCGCCGGTCAACCGCTATACCTGCCACTCCGGTGCAAGTGGTCGGCTTCTCCGGTCCTCCGCAAGCCGGCGATGCCTTTGTGGTGGTCGCGTCAGAGAAGGAAGCCAAGGCGATTGCTATGAGACGGCAGCAACTGCAACGCGAGCAGAGCATGCAGCGCATCCATCGTATGACCCTGGATCGAATGTCAAGCGAGATTAGCGTCGGAGCGCTGAGCGAGTTGCATCTAATCATCAAGGGCGATGTGGATGGCTCTGTGCAAGCTGTGTGCGACTCTCTAATGAAATTGTCGAAGTCCGAAGTCAAGGTGAATATCATCCATCGTGGCGTGGGAGCAATTTCCGAAAGCGACGTCCTGTTGGCATCGGCATCGCAGGCTGTGATTATCGGTTTCCACGTCCATCCCAACATCAAAGCCAGGCAAACTGCTATCCACGAAGCGGTGGAAATCCGGCTGTACAAAGTCATCTACGATGTGGTCAATGACATTTCCGAAACCCTGGAAGGCATGTTGATGCCCGACACTCGCGAAGATGTCGTCGGTTTGGTCGAAATTCGCGAGGTCTTCCAAATCCCGAAGGTTGGATCCGTGGCGGGATGCTATGTCGTCAACGGAACCATCGACCGGACCAAACAGGTCCGGCTCCTGCGAGAAGGCGCCGAATTATTCAAAGGTCACATCGCTTCGCTCAAGCGCTTCAAAGACGATGCCAAGGAAGTAAAATCCGGCTTTGAATGCGGTATCCGACTGGACGGGTTCGATGATATCCAGCCGGGAGATACGCTCGAAATCCTGGAAACAACCGAAATTGCGAGAAAACTCGCTGATGCACGCTGATTCCGCACCCACGGGAGCTTTCCGATGATGGTGGGGGTCTTGACCGTGGATCTATATTTCCTCGAAGGGGGATCGCTCAAAGACAAGCGCAAAATCCTGAACAGTCTCAAAACCCGCCTGCGTCAGACATTCAACATTGCCATTTCCGAAATTGACTATCACGACAAATGGCAGCGATCCCAATTGGGAATCAGCACCGTCAGCACGGATTCGCAGCATATTGAGCAGACCTTCAGCAAAATCATGGAATTCTTCTATCGCGATGCGCGGCTGGAAGTAATGGGTCAAGAGAAAACCATATACTGATCTTGAACCCTCTGAGATCAAAACGACTGGGAGTCGAGATCAAGCGCGAGCT